>CAEZTO010000007.1_pt1 | contig 43152 bp, 38 predicted proteins | sample 7264241 | NCBI WGS metagenome assembly CAEZTO01 (sample SAMEA6813806, study PRJEB35770) | uncultured Aquiluna sp. | biome: Freshwater; feature: Freshwater reservoir; material: water | place: Czech Republic | collected 2017-08-18 | depth 0.5m m
GCAATTTGGAACGATGGCAACTACACACTTTCTTATAACGGCCAGGGAGCTAGTGCAGGATCAGGTTCAGGCTCTGTCGCAAGAGGCCAGAGCGTTAACCTGCCAACCCCAGTTCGCGCCGGCTTTGTATTCAATGGTTGGTATGACGCCGAAACCGGTGGCAACAAAATTGGTAACGGTGGTCAGGCTCACACACCAAATAGATCAAAGACCATGCATGCTCGCTGGGTACAGAAGTCGCTGTGGGGAGTGGACTTAGCAACACTGGAAAGCGGGTCAGAATACACCGCAAGCAATAGCACTGAAGTAGACGTCACTCTTACCCATGTGCCTACCAACACAGCTGCCCGAGTGAAAGTGCCAGCTGGAGCACTGCCAAACGGAACCAAGGTCAACGTCCAGTACTTCAAGGACACAGATCGCCAGTCCGCACTGATCCCAGGCGACAACAGCTACTTCTTCTCAGTGTTGGTTTCTTGGCTAAGTGGAACTGGTTCTAGCGCAACTGTTCCAAACACCAATGCTGGAAAGCCAATCGAGGTAACTCTCACAAACACCGCCATCAAGGCTGGAGCTATGGCCTACATGGTGATTGGTGACGAGGTGAGGGAGCTAGGCAGAGCCACACAAGATGGCACCATTACAGTTCAGCTAACCGAAGACCCTGAAATTGTCGTAGCAGCAACTGCGCCTGCTAACCCGGGATCAGTCGTAGCATCGGGTGGTAACCAGCAGGCAACTATTAGCTGGTCTGCTCCTTCCACTAACGGTGGTGCTCAAATCACCGGTTACACCGTAACCGCAAGTCCTGGTGGTGCAACCTGCACCACAGCAACCACCAGTTGCAGTATTACCGGACTCACTAACGGCACCGCCTACACCTTCTCAGTCGTTGCAACCAACTCAGTTGGATCATCCTCTGGCGCCAGCTCTTCTTCAGTGACCCCAGCTGTTGTGACCTACACCGTCACCTTCAACTCAAACGGTGGCAGCAATGTTTCTAATGGCTCATTCACATCCGGAGGAAGTGTCTCAGAACCAACTGCTCCAACCCGCTCCGGGTTTACTTTTGATGGTTGGTCTACCACACAAAACAATGCTGCAACTAAGGTGACCTTCCCCTACTCACCGGGAGTTACCAACAACATCACTCTTTACGCTCTTTGGACCCAGGTTCAAAGCAGTGGCGGATCTGGCGGCGGCGGTTCATCCCCAACCCCGACCGTTACACCAAGACCAACTCCAGGCCCTACCCCTGCACCAACTCCAACTGCGCCACCAAGCCAGATTGGTTTCAAGCCAACTCCGCCTGCAACACCAGTAGTTGAAACAGGCCCGGTTGGAACTGTTGTTGGCAGCAGCGAGCAAGTCAGAGTCGTGAAGGACGCTCCGAGCGAAAAGATTGTTGCAACCGCTGGCAGCTGGCAACTTGAGATCAAGCCGCCGGTTACTGGAGAAACCACTAGACCTGTTACAGAGAAACTAGAACTGCAGTTCCCAGTTGCTGCTAGAGCGCAGATTACCGGAACTGGTTTGCAACCAAACACTACGGTTGAAGCTTGGGTGTTTAGCGAGCCTATGTATGTCGGAACCATCAAGGTTGGACCTGATGGCTCGTTTGCATCTAGCTTGAATTTGCCAAAGAACTTGCTACCAGGAAAGCACACCCTGCAGATCGGTTCTCTGAACTCCCAAGGCAGACTAATAACGCTTTCTGTCCCAATCACTATCAAGGGCTCAGTCACAGTTGGAACCTTTAGGGGCTTTGTCGCTATCTTCACCAAAGACCTGCAAGGTCAGGAACTAACTGCCAAAGTTGCTGGCAAATGGATCAGACAGAATCCAATCCGTAACTTCAAGACCAATAGCTACTCCAGACTGGTTAGATTCACCGGAGCTGGCTATGACATCGTGATTGATGTTTACATCAACAAGAAGTTCTACAAGCGATACACGACAAGAACTCGTTAGAGTCTGAGCAGAATTAGGCTAGCTGCCATTATGGCCATTCCAGCAATCACGCCATAAACAGTTAGGTGGCCTCTGGCTGAGTTTCTGGCGGTTGGTAGAAGAGTGTCGATGGCCAGGAAGATCATAACTCCAGCAACCATCGCAAAAATCACTCCAAGTAGAAGGTGATTTAGGAACTGAGCAAGAATCAAGTAACCAATCACTGCGCCTGCTGGTTCTGCAAGTCCCGAAAGGAAACTAAGCCTGAAAGCCTTTAGCTTGCTCTTGGTTGCGTAGTAAACAGGAACAGAAACTGCGATTCCTTCTGGAATGTTGTGCATTGCCACGGCAACCGCTAGGGCAATTCCAATTTCTGGGTCATCAAGGACCAAAAGGAATGTGGCAAGACCTTCAGGGAAGTTGTGAATGGCAATTGCCAGTGCAACAAAAAGCCCCATTCGCAACAGCGCCTTGTTTTGTTTTTCAACTTCAGCAGCTGATGTTTCGTTCATCAGCTCAACCTGGGTGTTTTCGTGCGGATTGGCACCTGAGGGGACCACCGCATCAATCAGCGCCATCAGCACCAATCCTCCGACCAGGGCAGCCGCTGCTAGGGCAGCGGCTTGAACCTCTGTGAAGTACTCAGAGATGTAGCCAGTGGCCTTTGGAAGAATCTCCACAAAGCTCAGATAGATCATCACACCGGCGGAGAATCCCATTGAAAGAGCGAAGAAGCCCTTGTTGGTGGTCTTGGCAAAAAAGGCGATGGTAGAGCCAATTCCGGTGGCAAGACCGGCTCCCAAAGTGACAGCGAAGGCTAATAAAAGCGCGCTATCCATGAGGGTCCTTTACCAATAGAAACTGCCTTGCCAGCAGCGATTTCCCATAGGTTACCTCAAATCACTGCCCATAAAGCCGAGTTTTCAGGCTTCCAATTTAGGATGGCAGGACGATGTTTTTGAAATCCAAAGCTATCTTTCTTACTTCCGCCCTGCTGGTTGCAACGGCTTTCCCAGCTACCGCTCACGCCACCAGTTGTCAGCCGACCAAACAACTTTCCTCAAGCCACATCGCTCAGCTGCACGTTGAGGTCTTGAACGCCGCAACTGGCCAGACCCTCTTTGCAAGAGATGAAACCGCAGCTGAAAGATCGGCTTCGGTGATGAAGGTTCTAACGGCAGCGGTTGCATTGGATGTTTTGGGACCGAATCACCAGGTGACAACCAATGTTTATTCAGATCCTTCCAATCCGGGAAGAATTTATTTGGTGGGAGCTGGCGACGTCACGCTTTCCCGGATGCCAGGAAACGTAACTTCTTATTACGCCAAGGCACCCAAATTGGACACGTTGACAAAGCAAATATTTGATTGGAGTCAGAGAACCGGAAACGTCGTAACTGAGGTATTTGTTGACAGCTCCTTGTTTGGTTCCAATGATGAATGGCACTCAACCTGGAGCAGGCGAGGGTTATCCGATGGCTATATGGCTCCAGTCTCTGCTTTGCAGATTGATGCCGCTCGACTAACATCCAGCAGAAATAATATGGTTTGGCTTGCCAGAAGAACTGATAAGCCCGTAACGCAAGCCGGGCAGCTGTTTATTGAATCCCTCAACAAGCGAGGAATTGCGGTGGGATTGGTGGCGAGCGAGGGTAAAGTTCTCGCCAATGCCAACTCAATCGCTTCCGTTCAATCTCGACCGATGAGCGAGTGGGTCACCAACATGCTCAGGGTGTCCGACAACTCTCTGGCTGAGGCCCTAGGCCGTCTTTCCTCTCTCAAGCTTGGGCTTGATGGCAGCATGCAATCGCTCAATCCCTTGTTCAAGCGAGTGCTGGCTGGTCGTGGTCTGGATGTTTCGAAGCTGAAAATTATCGATGCTTCAGGTTTGTCGCGAGACAATGCGGTGCCGGTGGCTTTGGTGAATGACGTTCTGGCCTTGGTCAATCAGGGAACCGGCGACTACGAAGTAATCGAGGCAGGAATGCCAGTATCAGGCGAGCGGGGATCGCTGCGAACTCGTTTTGCATCTGGCAATCTTGCTCAGGCCAGGGGATTGGTGGCAGCGAAGACTGGCTATATCTCTTCTGGCTATTCGCTGGCCGGCTTTTTGAAAGCAAGAGATGGCACAGAACTTATCTTTACTGTCTATAACCTCAGCGAGAAAGCCACGCTTCGGCAGAGAAATGCCATGGACAATTTGGTTTATCGCTTCTATCAGTGTGGGGCGAACCTAAGCGGTTAAAGCAAAACCGGGTGATTTCTCACCCGGTCTTCTTTTGTAACTAGTGCTTGCCGCAGTTACATGAATCTTTTCCGCAGTTGCAGTCCATTTTGCCTCCTTAGAAGTCCCAGTCCTCGTCCTTGGTGGATTCGTGCTTACCAATAACGTAAGAGGATCCGCTGCCGGAGAAGAAGTCGTGGTTCTCATCGCTGGATGGGCTTAGAGCAGAAAGAATAGCTGGCGAAACATCGCAGTCATCCTTCGGGAACAGCGGGTCAAAGCCTAGGTTCATCAGTGCTTTGTTTCCGTTGTAGTGCAGGAACTGCTTGACGTCGTGAGTTAGACCGATCTCGTCATAGAGGTCAGCGGTGTACTTCACTTCGTTCTCATACAGTTCTAGTAGCAGGTCATAGGTGTAACCCTTGAGATCTGCCTTGCGCTCGGTGGATGCTTCGTTGTAACCGAGCTGGAACTTGTATCCGATGTAGTAGCCATGAATGGCCTCATCGCGAATGATTAGACGAATTAGGTCTGCGGTGTTGGTCAGCTTGGCTCTGGAGGACCAGTACATCGGTAGATAAAAACCGCTGTAGAACAGGAAGGACTCCAGGAGCGTGGAGGCAACCTTTCGCTTCAGTGGGTCATCACCGTTGTAGTAGCCAAGAACAATCTCTGCCTTCTTCTGAAGGTAGGGGTTGTCCTCGGACCAGCGGAATGCCTCTTCAATGTCGCTGGTGGAGCAGAGGGTTGAGAAAACAGAGGAGTAGCTCTTGGCGTGCACAGACTCCATGAAGGCGATGTTGGTGATTACAGCCTCTTCGTGCTGAGTCCTGGCATCAGGAATCAAGCTGGCTGCACCAACCGTTCCCTGGATGGTGTCGAGCATGGTGAGACCGGTGAAGACGTGCATGGTCAGCTTCTGCTCGTGTGGTCTGAGGGTGCCCCAAGACTGAACGTCGTTGGATAGTGGCACCTTCTCAGGCAGCCAGAAGTTCTGGGTGAGACGGTTCCAAACGTCCAGATCTACTGGGTCTTCAATCTTGTTCCAGTTGATGGGACGGGTAATTAGCTTTGTCTTTTCCATGATTTCCTCTTTAGAGCATGCAGCTTACGCAGTTTTCGACCTCGGTGCCCTCAAGCGCCGCCTGTCGAATACGGATGTAATAAATGGTCTTGATGCCCTTGCGCCATGCATAGATCTGCGAGCGGTTGACATCACGGGTGGTGGCGGTGTCCTTGAAGAACAAGGTCAGCGACAGTCCCTGGTCGACGTGCTGGGTGGCAACGGCGTAGGTGTCGATGATCTTCTCAGGTCCTACCTCGTAAGCATCCTCGTAATACTCCCAGGTCTCTTCGCTCAGGAATGGAGCTGGGTAGTAAACGCGGCCAAGCTTTCCTTCTTTTCTAACCTCAATGCGGGAGGCAATTGGGTGGATAGAAGAGGTGGAGTTGTTGATGTAGCTGATCGAACCGGTTGGTGGAACAGCCTGCAGGTTCTGGTTGTAGATACCGTGCTTCATCACAGACTCTTTTAGGCGCTTCCAGTCTTCCTGGGTTGGGATGTGGATGCCGGAGCGGTCAAACAGCTCCTTCACCTTTGGTGTTGCTGGCACCCAGGTCTGGTTGACGTACTTGTCGAAGTACTCACCGCTTGCATACTTTGAGTTCTCAAAGTTGTCGAAGGTCTGGTTTCTCTCAATTGCAATCTTGTTGGAAGCTGCAATGGCGTGGTAGTTCACGGTGTAGAAGTAGATGTTGGTGAAGTCCAGACCCTCTTCTGAGCCGTAGTGTATTTTTTCGCGAGCTAGGAAGCCGTGCAGGTTCATTTGTCCTAGTCCAATGGCGTGCGACTTGTGGTTTCCATCTGAGATGCTGCGAACGCTTTCGATGTTGGACTGATCGCTCACCGCGGTTAGTGCGCGGATCGAGGTCTCAATGGTCATTCCAAAGTCTGGTCCGTCCATGGCAGCTGCGATGTTTAGAGATCCTAGGTTGCAGGAGATGTCCTTACCGATGTGGTTGTAGGAAAGGTCAGTGTTGTAGGTGGTTGGGGTGTTCACCTGCAGAATCTCAGAGCAGAGGTTTGACATGTTGATGCGGCCCTGGATTGGGTTTTCGCGGTTCACGGTGTCCTCATACATTACGTATGGGTAGCCGGACTCAAACTGCAGTTCTGCAATCTTTTCGAACAGCTCACGTGCCTTGATCTTGCTCTTGCGAATGCGTGGGTCATCCACCATCTCGTGGTACTTCTCGGTTACCGAGATGTCGCTGAATGGAATTCCGTAAACGCGCTCGACATCGTATGGCGAGAACAGATACATGTCCTCGTTGTCTTTGGCAAGGTGCATGGTGATGTCTGGCACAACCACACCAATTGACAGGGTCTTGATACGGATCTTCTCGTCAGCGTTTTCGCGCTTGGTGTCGAGGAATCTCATGATGTCTGGGTGGTGAGCGTTTAGGTAAACCGCACCCGCACCCTGGCGAGCACCCAGCTGGTTGGCATAGGAGAAGCTGTCTTCCAATAGCTTCATCACCGGGATGATGCCTGAGCTCTGGCCCTCGATCTTCTTGATGGGAGCTCCGTACTCGCGGATGTTGGTTAGAGATAGCGCAACACCACCACCGCGCTTAGAAAGCTGCAGGGCTGAGTTGATGCCTCTAGCGATTGACTCCATGTTGTCTTCGATGCGAAGCAGGAAGCAGGAGACGAACTCACCGCGCTGCTTCTTACCGCAGTTTAGGAAGGTTGGAGTGGCAGGTTGGAAGCGACCGGAGATGATCTCTTCAACCAAGTGAATAGCGCGGTCTTCGTGGCCCTCGGCAAGGGTTAGGGCAACCATGACAACGCGGTCTTCAAAACGCTCTAGGTAACGAGCGCCATCAAAGGTCTTTAGGGCATAGCCGGTGTAGAACTTGTAGGCACCCATGAAAGCTTCGAAGCGGAACTTCTTGGAGTAAGCAAGGTCGTTTAGCTTGGTGATGAACTCGAAGGAGTACTGGTCCAGGATTTCCTTCTCGTAGTACTCGTTCTCAACCAGGTAGTCCAGTCTCTCTTGCAGGCTGTGGAAGAAGACGGTGTTCTGGTTTACGTGGTCAAGGAAGTACTTTCTTACTGCAAGTTTGTCTTTCTCAAGCTGTAGCTTCTGATCATTACCCCAAAGGTTAATCATCGCGTTGAGGTCTTGATAGCTCATAGCGGATTCCATTCCGCGAGCGCCGATAAGGTTCCCCTTATCGTCTGTTAGTTCTACAACTGAGTTTGCCACAGCCTTGCCAGCCTTTCCTTGACTTCATTTACATCTTCTGGTGTGCCAGTTATTTCAAAGCGATACAGCACTGGCACCCCGAGCTTTTCGGCGACGACGTCGCCAGCTCGGCAGAAGTGATCACCAAAATTGGTGTTCCCTCCGGCTATTACCGCTTTTATGTGTTTCCGGTTTTCCGGGTTGTTCAAAAACTTGATTACCTGTTTTGGAACTGTTCCGCCCTCGTTGCCGCCACCGTAGGTGGGGACTACAAGAACTGAATCCTTATCGTGGACAAACTCTGCTGCTTCTTCGGTCTTGAGCGGAATGCGAACCGTCTTGACACCTAGTTTGTCTACAAAGCGCTTGGTATTTTCAGAGACGCTCGAGAAGTAAACAACATCGAACATCTCATACCTGCGCTAAGCCGAGAGAGCTTGGATCTTGTCCATGCGGAAGCCCGACCAGTGCTCCTCGCCTGCAACCACTACTGGGGCTGCTGTGTAACCCATGGTTTTCACCATTTCTAGGGCTACCGGATCTTGGCTCATATCAACCTCTTGATAGTCGATCTGATTGCGCTGCAGCAGGCGCTTAGTGCTGTCGCACTGCACGCAAGCAGGCAATGTATATACGGTCACCGCCATTGGTGGTCCTCCCCAGTTCTGTTGGCCTAAAGTGGCCAAATTGAGCCAATTTTTAGAAAATTTCCCGTTAATTCGGATTTCTGACTATAGCAGCAAACCACTACATCTTGTGTCGAATCTTGAAAAATGTCTGTTATTTAGTTGTTTTCCCGAACATTAACCCACAACTTGAACTTTAGGTTGGAGGCTCTGCCCGCGTGTCGGATTAGTCTCCAGAAAAGTCCAAAATTGTTGTTTCCAGCTGGCTGGTGACCAATGTTGGGGTTCGAAAATTATGCTCCTACTCACCGACATTCAGCCTTAGGCGGTGGCGTGTTGAGCGCTTAGGTGGGGAAAGAATTTCTGAGCCAGCGACTATCCTCTTAGGGTGCCGCTAACCTCCTCTTTGCCTAAGCGTGGCACGGTCATAGACTCCGGCGAACACCTCTCTAAACGGCTTCTGTTGGGCTATGTGGTGCTGTTAGCCCTCTCGATGTCTCTCATCCCCTTCACCATTGATCCCTACCTCCCGGCCTTCCCGGCCATTGGGCAGTTCTTTGGGGTGACCAACGGTGTGGTGCAGGCATCCTTCACAGGAGTAACCCTGGGGCTGGCGATTGGCCAGTTAATTCTCGGGCCACTCTCTGATGCGTTTGGTCGAAGACCACTCATGCTGCTTGCAATCGGTGGCTATGTGGTTGCAATTGCACTGGCATTCTTGGCGCCAAGCATTGAGCTCTTTATTGCTGCCAGATTCCTCATGGGATTTTTCTCAGCAGGAGCTGACGTGATTGGAAGAGCAATCATTCGAGATCTCTATCGTGGTCAAGCGATGCAGCGCATGCTTGCTAAGACTTATTTGATTCAATCAATTTCTCCGATTGCGGGTCCAATCGTTGGTGCACAAATCAGTGAAGCATTTGGTTGGAAGGCAATCTTTTTGTTGTTTGGCATTGTCTCACTGGTATTGCTTCTGCTACTGAACTTCATTTTGTTTGAGACCTTGCCGGTTGCCAGAAGAAGGTCCAGCACACCAATTGGACTCGCGCGTGGGTATGTCAATGTCATGCGTGATCGAGTTCTAATTGGATTGATTTTCTATTCCGCTACGCAGCTCAGCGCTCTGTTTTTGTATTTGAACTTCACACCGTTTGTTTATCAGCAGTCTTTTGGAATTTCACAGACTGACTATGGTTTCTGGTTAGCGCTGAACGGAGCGGCTTCTTATATCGGGGTGCAGGTCGGTGCTTACGTTGCAAGGTATTTGAAAGGCCAGTGGATGCTGGCAGGAACGGCAATCATTGGTGTTGGAGTTGGCATCGGCCTTCTACTCAATGCCGGGGGAGAGTTCTGGATCACCCAGGCTCTGTTCTTTGTTCAGCTGTTTATCTTCGGCGCAGCCATCACCATCATCCCGACCATTGCTCTCTACAACCACGGCAGTGAGGCTGGCACTGCCACCTCGCTGATGGGGGTCTTTAGCTTCACCTTCACCACCATCCTGTCCTTCTTCTACTTCCTGATTAGCAGCGCCGACACCAGCGACCTAGGGGTTGCTATTGGAACTTTGTTCGGGCTCTCGCTAGTGTCTTTGATTGTGATTAGTCGTCCTTGGCTCATTCCGGACCTCAGGAAGCCAGATGTCGTTTAGGCCTTGGCAAGAAGCTGATGTCGCAGAAATAGTAAAGCTCTGCAATGCTCACGATTCCGCGATTGACTCTGAGTTTGAGGATTCCAGCGAAGAAGAAATTCGCGAAGAACTAACGGGGTTTTTTGATGAGGTCTTCGCCGAAGTTTACGAGGAAGACGGAGTCATCACGGACCTGGTGAGTGCCCAGGTTGATCACAAGCGCAAACGCGTCGAAATTGATGTCTTTGGTCTACCAAGCAAGCACGATTATGACCGCAGCATGCAGCATGCACTTACTTGGATAAAGAAGAATCACCCAGACTATGAAGTCAGGTCCCACTGCAACGACAAGGACCTAAAGCTCCGCAAGGCTATTACCGACGCTGGCCTGCACCTGGTTCGCAAATACTGGACCATGCGCAACTACCAACCAGATCGCATGTATCCAAAGCTTCCGAAGAATGTAAATATTCGCAGAGCAGATTTTGAAAACGAAAAAGCTACCTGGCACTTTTTGCTAATGGACTCATTCTCCGATCACTACGGATTCCAAAAGAAGACCTTTCATGACTGGCTGAGCAAGCAAGAAGAAGCAGTTTTGCAAGATGAGAATGGAGTTTTCTTCCTAGAGGAGAACGGTCTGCCAGTTGGTTTTTTGGTCTGCACCAACCATCGCAGTGAAAATCAAGGTGGCTTCATCGACAAACTCGGTGTTCGCAAGAACTTCCGAGGTCGCGGATATGGTGAGCTGCTATTGAAGTGGGGCTGTGCTTATTCGGTGGAGCGCGGGTTCAAGGATGTTGCGCTAGGTGTTGATACCGGCAATGAAACGGGTGCAGTTGCGCTCTATGAAAAGTCTGGCTTCAAATCAGCCAACGTCTGGCTTGCTTTTTCTAACTCGGAATAAAGGTTTAGCTTGCGTTAGGTAAGCACCAAGCAAAACCAAAATCCCACCAACCGGTTCATACCAGTGCAATGGTTCGCCAAGTAACGAGATTCCCCAGAAAGTTGCAATCACCGGATTGGTGTAGGTGACAGTTGAAGAAACAGTGCTGCCAGCTTCTGCAACGATCTGGTGATAGAGCCAGTAAGCAACTCCACTTCCCAGCACACCCAGCAACACCAACGATCCAACTGTTTCGAATCGTGGGGCTGCGACAAATAGCGGACCAGTGAGAAGGTAGAGCGGCAACAGAGTTACAGCACTGGTGAAGACCTGCACCATGGCAGTTGAAGTAGCAGGCAGCTGCATTGGAGTGATGAACTTGCGCAGGTAAGGGGTGCCAAGACCATAAGAAATACTTGCTAACAAAAGAGCAGCAATTGCCATCGGGTCGTTATCACCAAAGCCCTGCCAAACTCCCAGCGTTATGCCAACTCCAACTAACCCAATCAACAAACCAATGACGGCAATGCCAGTTTGCTTTTGTGCCTTGAAGATTGCGAGTATTGCAAGAAGAGTGAATAGTGGAGTAGTTGCGTTGATGATCGCGGCCAAAATGCTGGTGGTGCTCTGCTGAGCGTAGGCATAAAGAGAAAACGGTAGAGCTGACATCAGAATCCCTGCAACCCAGAGGTGCAGCCACTGCTTGACTTGCTTTGGCAGTTTTACTTTCAGAAAAGCCATGATGATTGCCATCGCGGCAGCTCCCAAAGCAGTTCGCCAAAATGCCACACCCAACGCAGTGGTTAGCTCTAGGGAAAGCTCAATAAACAAAAAGCTGGAGCCCCAGATCAGGGCCATCGGGATGAACTTGTAAACCCAGCTCGGCACGAACTAAAACCTAATCGGTTTGGACTTCAGAGCGGTCTTGCGACCAGCGGGTGTGGAAGGTGCCTGGCTGATCCACTCTCTTATACGTGTGAGCTCCGAAGAAGTCTCTCTGTCCCTGAACCAGTGCTGCTGGCAATCTCTCAGCCCTTAGGCCGTCGTAGTAGCTCAAGGAAGAGGCGAATGCAGGAGCTGGAATACCAGTCAAAGCAGCCATCGCCACCACCTCACGCCAAGCCGCTAGCGAATCATCAATGGCCTTTAGGAAGTAGTCGTCAAAGAGCAAAGACAACAGGTTTGGTTTGCTTCGGTAGGCGTCTGTGATGCGGTTTAGGAATTGAGCGCGAATAATGCACCCGCCTCGCCAGATTTTTGCCACTTCTCCAAGATTGATTTCCCAACCAAACTCTTTGGCACCAGCTCTGATTGCATCAAAGCCCTGCGCATAAGCAATGATCTTTGAGGCGTAGAGCGCTTTGCGGACAGACTCAACGAAGAGCTCTTTATCGGTGATGTTCCAAGTTTGATTCTGGGCAGGTAGCTCTGGTTTTCCTTGACGCTGTTCGGTTTGTGACGAAAGAGATCTTGCAAACACTGCTTCAGCAATTCCAGATACTGGCACACCTAGGTTAAGTGAAGTCTGAACTGTCCAGACTCCGGTTCCTTTGCTACCAGCTGCATCAACCACGATGTCAACAAATGGTTTGCCGGTTTTTGCATCGGTTTGCTTTAGAACTTCTGCGGTGATTTCGATTAGATAGCTTTCGAGCTCACCCTTGTTCCACTCAGTGAAAATGTCTGCAATTTCTTTTGGTGAAAAGCCGCCGCTCTGTCTCAGCAGGTCATAGCTTTCTGCAATCAATTGCATATCGGCATACTCAATGCCGTTGTGGATCATCTTGACAAAGTGACCTGCTCCATCGGAGCCGATGTGGGTGACGCAGGGTTCGCCTTCCACTACAGCGGCAATACTCTCCAAGATTGGACCCAAGGTTTTGTAAGCCTCTTTGGTTCCGCCTGGCATGATCGATGGACCTTTTAGCGCACCCTCTTCACCACCAGAAATACCAGCTCCAACAAAGTGGATTCCTTTAGCTGAAACTTCTTTTTCTCGGCGCATGGTGTCGGTGTAGAGGGCATTGCCACCATCAACGATGATGTCACCCGGCTCAAACCTCTCAGCTAGTTGTTGAATAACTGCATCGGTGCCGGCACCGGCCTGCACCATGATGATGGCGGTTCTGGGCTTAGTGAGGCTTGCTACAAAATCATCAATCGTTTCACTTGCCAGGAAGTTAGCTTCTGGGTGTTCTTTGGTGAGCAGCTGAGTCTTATCGGCGGAGCGGTTATAGATAGCAACTCGATTGCCTGCTCTGGAGGCTAGGTTGCGAGCAAGATTGGAGCCCATGACGGCCAGACCGACTACGCCAATATTTGCTTTTTCGGACATTTCAATCCTTGTTTGTTAGCTGAAGGTCGCTCGTCATCGGGCGGAATTAGCTCTAGGTTAGCCGAAAAAGAGGGCCTGAGCAGTAGCCGGAAACTGGCGGTACCCTTGAGGTATGGCCCGCAGCGTTTATGTCGCATCAGTAGAGGGCCACACCGCGAAATCAGTTCTAGCCCTGGGCATGGTGCAGGCACTTCGGGGCAACAATCTTCGCGTTGGCATATTTCGCTCTGTCACACCGGATGCTGAAAATGACCACGTTCTAAAGCTTTTGCTCAGTCAGCTGGGCGAAGAAATCTCCTACCAAGACTCAATTGGAGTGTCTTATAAAGAGGTGCATGAGTCTCCTGAGCGAGCACTAGCCAAGATCATCACTAGATACCGAGCACAAGCCAAAAAGTTTGATGCGATGGTGGTGATTGGTTCTGACTATAAAGATGTTGTTGGCACCACCGAGCTTTCCTTCAATGCCAAGGTGGCTGCCAACATGGCAGCGCCAGTAGTGATGGTGTTATCTGGTCGACAAGCTTACTCATCTTCTGAACATCTTGGACAAGCCGCCGCTCGCAGCGTTAGCGACCTTGCGCAAATGGCGGAGCTTTCTCTTTCGGAAATGAAAAACGAAAATGCCAAGCTGTTGGCAATTGCTGTAAATCGGGCAGAGCCTTCTGACACTCAGCAGATTCATGATTCACTCAAGTCGCTGGTTGCTCCAGAAACTCCAGTTTGGGTTTTGCCAGAAGACAAACTTTTGGTTGCCCCCAGGCTGAAGCAAATTCAAGAAGCCGTTGGTGGAAAACTTTTGTTTGGCGAACCAGCCAGATTAGAAACCGAGACGCTAGATGTGGTGGTTGCCGCAATGAGTGCGGAACACGTGCTGGAAAGACTCAAAGACAGGGCAGTGGTAGTTACTCCCGGCGATCGAACCGATGTAATCGTTCCCCTCATCATGGCCGACCAAGCAGAAACCTTCCCAACCCTCTCCGGCATCATATTGAATGGCGGATTCGAACTGCCGGATGAAATTCAGAAACTAATCAAGGGAATGAACGCATCAATCCCAATCATCAGTTGCGATCTGGGGTCTTTTGACACCACCATGCAGGTGGTCAAAACCAGAGCACTGCTGACAGCTGATGACAAAGTTAAGTTGGCTCGTGCCAACGGACTAATCACTAACAGCCTGGATCTACTGCAGGTTGCGAGAGTGATTGAAGACTGCGTGGTGGATGCTGTTACTCCACTGATGTTTGAGCAAGACCTGATTGAACGGGCTAGTCAGACTAAAAAGACAATAGTTTTGCCAGAAGGTGCCGATGACCGCATTTTGCAGGCGGCTGCAGAGGTATTGCAGAAAAACATTGCCGGGCTGATCATTCTGGGAAGCCCTTCGGCCATGCAGGCTAGAGCCAAGGAGCTCGGTCTAGACATATCTAAAGCAGAGCTCATGGAGATCTCAAGTTCTAAGCACTTTGCTACTTGCGTGAGTGAATACGTAAAACTCCGATCACACAAGGGCGTCACTGAGCAGCAGGCTAGAGAAACTATGCAGGATGCTTCTTACTTCGGCACCATGCTGGTTCAGTTGGGAATAGCAGATGGCATGGTGTCTGGTGCGATGAACACCACCGCCCACACCATTCGACCAGCCTTTGAGTTTGTGAAGACCAAAGAAGGTGTTAGCTCTGTCTCGAGTGTTTTTCTGATGGCGCTCAAGGACCGCGTTGTTGTTTATGGTGACTGCGCAGTAATTCCCGAACCAACCGAAGAGCAACTGGCTGACATCGCAATTTCATCGGCTCAAACTGCCAAAGCATTTGGAATTGAGCCAAGAGTTGCGATGCTTTCCTACTCAACCGGTGAATCAGGCAGTGGAGCGGAAGTTGACAAGGTGAGAAGCGCAACTGAGCTAGTAAGAAAGCGCTCACCAAATCTAAACGTCGAAGGACCAATTCAGTTTGACGCTGCTGTGGATGCAGCAGTGGCAGCAGCAAAGCTACCCGGATCTTCGGTGGCTGGACAGGCAACAGTATTTGTTTTTCCAGATTTGAATACCGGCAATAACACCTACAAAGCAGTTCAGAGAACATCTGGTGCATTGGCAATTGGCCCTGTGCTGCAGGGTCTTCGCAAGCCTGTGAATGATCTGTCTCGTGGTGCATTAGTTCCTGACATCGTCAACACAATTGCTATTACTGCCATCCAGGCGGCTGAGCTGTGAAGCCAATTCTTGTTATCAACTCAGGCTCCTCGTCACTGAAGTATCAGTTGATTGATGTCGATGCCGCTCAATCACTGCTGAGCGGAACCATCGAGCGAGTAAGCAATCACGAGCAGGCCTTTCAGCAGATGCTTCAGGAACTCACCGTTAGCGGTTATCAGCCAGCTGCGCTCGCTCACCGAGTAGTTCATGGGGGAGATAAATTCTCAGCACCGGTAGTTGTTACCGCAGAAGTTGAAAAAGCAATTGAGGAATTGATTCCGCTAGCACCGCTGCATAACCCAGGCAACCTAGCTGGCATTAGAGCAGGCGCCAAGGCCTTTCCTGATTTGAAGCAGGTGGCAGTATTCGACACCGCTTTTCACCAGTCCATGCCTGAGAGCTCATATAGATATGCCATCGATCTAGAGCTAGCAAAGCGGCTTGGTGTTAGGAAGTACGGATTTCACGGCTCCTCCCACTCCTTTGTTTCTAGAAAAGCTGCCGAGTTTCTGGGTATCCCTCTCGATAAGTTCAACGCCGTTGTTCTGCATCTAGGTAACGGAGCATCGGTTTGTGCAGTGAAAGATGGCAAGAGTTTCGACACCTCGATGGGGCTAACTCCCCTAGCCGGATTAGTAATGGGAACTCGCTCGGGAGACATTGATCCGGCTGCCATCTTCTATCTAATTCGCGAGGGAAAACTTTCGGTTGATGAGGTGGATGAATTACTCAACAAACAATCAGGGTTGCTAGGTCTAGCCGGAGTTTCTGATTTTAGAGATCTAACGAGCAAGGCGGAAGCCGGCGACGCAACCGCTCAACTTGCAATCAAAGTCTTTACTGAAAGAGTCAGACAGTATCTCGGCGGTTACCTAGCAAGACTGGGCAGAGTAGATGCCGTCATATTCACTGGCGGAATTGGTGAGAACAACCCTTCCGCTCGAGCTCAGATCTCTGCTGACCTTGAGCAGTTTGGTATTGAACTTGCGCCAGAGAGCAATCAGGAGCAGAGTAAGCAAACTAGAAAAATCTCAAGATCAAGCGTTGCAGTACTGGTTGTTCCAACCAACGAAGAACTAGAGATTGCAATTGGTGCAGCGAAGCTAATTTAGGAGAGAAATGAATAGCTGGGACATCGGGGCAGATGTAGCGGGTTATGTCTGGAAAGCGGCAAATCCAAAAGCACAGATTCTTCTTCAGCATGGTTATGGCGAGTATGCAGAGCGCTACGTTGACCAATACAGCAATTTGATTCCAAAGCTAAATCAAAATGGTTTTGATGTTTATGCCATTGACCTTCCGGGGCATGGCAACAGCAAAGGCGAGAGAGGTTTAGTTGATCTGACGCAAGCCGTGGAGCTACACCTGCAAGCGCGTAGCAAACTACCCGCCGGTGTTCCAACAATTCTGTTCGGTCATTCACTCGGAGGTTTGATTACCGCTGGCAGCATTACGCGTGACCGAGCAAACGTTATTGCGGTAGTGCTTAGCTCATCGGCAATGCAACCGCCATCTAAGCGCTGGGAACGCGTGCTCGGAAAGATTTCTGCCGCTATTGCACCTTCCGCCCCAATGCCACTGCCAAGACCCGGCATGGAGGCTCTAACCAGAGATAAGGACCTGCTGGCCAAGATTATGGCTGATTCCAAGATGTATCAGGGCAAGCCCAAGAACCTGGTTGCGAAAACTGTTTTGCAGATCTCGGATGAGGTCTGGACCAAGACAGACCAGTGGAAGGTACCGACACTGATTTTCCATGGCAACAAGGACACCTCCACCAGCCACCTGCAGTCCCAGGCCCTGCACGAGAAGATTGCTAGCCCTGACCACAAGCTACTGATCTACCCAGGCGGCTTCCATGAGCTACTAAATGACCTAGACCGCCAAGAGGTTGAGCGGGACGTCTTCGCTTGGCTAATGGCCAGGGTCTAGAAATAGGGCCTAAGTATTTGACTTAAAGAGTCACATCCTTCAAAATTTAACGCAATGAGCACTTCAACAGTTGAGACCAGCGCCCTAGTCGGCGCTATGTTCTCCTGTTCGATGTGTATGAGCCTGTGTCGCTAATCAACTTCGCTTACTGATTAGCCAAAAGACACCAGCACCCCCACAAACGCACGTGATTCGTGCACCTAAATCTCATACTCATCTAAGGACTCCAAATGAAGACAACTACCAACAAGGAAACTGAAGCAAAGGGATTCGCTCTCTATGTCGGCATCTCCGAAGAAGAAGCGCTAGCAGCAGGCCTGTCACTGGCTGAGCTGGCAACCGAGCTGCGCAACAAACTGGCAGAGCTAGTGCCAGGCAAAGAAACTGAAACCTATGCGGCGCTCGCCATTGGTCCCAAATCCACCAAGGGACGCAATCTGCAACTGACACGAGTGGCGCTGGGTGAACCAAAAGCAACTGCCCAGGCAAAACCTCAGGCGGAAGAGGAGACTCCGGCCAAGGGAGTGGTTGTGGATCTTTCTCGTAGGCGACTCTACGTGGATGGTAGAAATGCCGAACTAACCTGCAAAGAATTTGAGTTGCTTGCTTTCCTCATTGAAAACGAAGGCAGGACAGTTACTAGAAGCGAAATTGCAGGGATATCTGACCGTTGCGGAGAACCAGTTCCTAACGATCGAACCATCGATGTTCACGTCAGGCGACTGCGTTCAAAGATTGGCGGTTATGAAGACATCATCAGAACTGCTCGTGGAGCGGGCTATCGCTTTGACAAGCATCCGGATGTTTTGATTGAGCTCTAACGCCTAGCAACTAACACGGCACCCACCATTGCCAAAGCAATTCCAAGCAGGGTGCTAGTCGTGACCGCTCGGTCGGCAATAGGAAGCAGGTAGTCCAGCAAAACCGAACCGGTCAGCTGGCCCACCAGCATAGAGATGCCCATGCTCAGTGCTCCAATTCTTGGTAGCACAACCACCTGCATAAAAATAAATATGACTCCAACCACGCCACCTAGATAGAGCCAAGGATTCTCTGGCCAACTAGTTGGCCAGAATGGACCTTCCACGATTAGCAGTGCAATGAAGATGAAAACAGTTCCCGCTACAAAGTTATAGAAGGTGGGGATTACTGCCGAACCCGCGAGTTTTCCAAATAGTCCATTCATCGCCTGCTGAAAGCCAATTCCAACACCGGCTAGAAAGGGCAAAATGATTAGGGGATTGAAGCTGTAGTTGGCAAGATCACTTGCCACCACCAATCCACCTAGAGCAAGGGCAGTTCCAATCAATCTGGCTGGACCAATTAGCCGCTTGGTTAGTCCGAGCAATCCATTGCCATCCAGTACTAGCGCAGCGATAGCTGATCCTGAAACAACACCAATTGAAAACAGAGCAACACCAATCACACCAGCAACCACTCCCTGCATGATTACAAAGATCCCGCCAAAGAAGCCGGCTAATAAAAGCCATGCTGGTATTTCAGATTTAGAAATCTTCTTTGCTGATTCAACTAATTCCTGGCGATTAGTTTTTGATAAAAACGTCACCAGTCCAATGATGATTAACCCAATGGAAAAGGAAGTGAGAGCTGCAAAAATACCGCTGCCGATTTCGGCGCCAAGACCCGAGTTCACCCTGGCCTGAACAGCCATAAAACTTCCGCCAATCACCGCTGCTGCAATTGCTGAGAGCTTGCTGGTTTTGGTCACAACATGAGCCTAGGGGAGATAGATTAAATGTGAATCGGAGAAAGGCTGTTATGTCACCCAAGTCCCTCTATCGACTATTTGCAGTTGGCGAAGCAATCACCTGGGGTTTGCTTATTTCAGCTTTGATTGCAAGAGCAGTGGTTGCCGATTTGGGAATTGCAGTGACGATAGCTGGAACTATCCACGGCGCCATGTTTTTGAGCTACTGCACCACAGCAGTGCTAGTTGGAGTAAATCAGCGTTGGAAGTTTGGCAAGATTGCGGCCGCAGTCAGCTTGGCCATCGTGCCATTCGCAACAGTTCCGCTAGACCGCAGCCTCATGAAAAAAGGTCAGCTGGAAGGTGATTGGCGAACTCAACCCAGTGATCACCCAAGTGACTCCGGTTGGTTTGACCGACTCTTCCGCTGGTTTATTGCCAGACCCGTAGTGCTAATTGCAACGCTGGTGCTAGCGGTGGTGGCCTTGTTCAGTTTGCTGCTGTCCCTTGGTTCCCCCACCACCTGGTTCAACTAGCCAACTGAAACCGTAGTTTCACTTTCTATTTTCGACGATAAACGCACATTTAGTGGGCTCGATTGGTGCTTTTGCCCATTTAAAGTGACAATGGAGTAACAAAGGAGTGCAATCGTGTCAGGAATTCCAAACCACGACCCAGCCGGCTGGCGCAGAGCCCCGGCCAGTTATCAACCGCTCGATCCGATCAGAATCCAAGACCTTCTCGCTAAGGAATGGGAAACCTTCCTAGCCACCTATCCTCGCTCGGGCGAGCACAACACCCGAGCATCTCGCTCACTCCCACTGGGTGTGACCTCGAGCTTCCAGCACTGGGAGCCATACCCAATCACGATTGTGAAAGCCAAAGGCGCTTACGCCACTGACGTCGATGGAAGAAAGCTTCTTGACCTTTCGATGGGCTTTGGAGCAATGCTGGCCGGTCACTTAAATCCAAAAGTTGTGAAAGCCGTAAAGAAGGCTCTCAAGCAAACTGGAACTTTGTTCGTCACTCCTGCAGTTATTTCAACTGAAGCAGCGGAGAGATTCCAAAAGAGATTTGGTTTAGACATGCTGCGCTTCACCAACTCTGGAACAGAATCAACGATGTATGCAATTCGCATCGCGAAAGCTGTAACCAGAAAAAAGGGAATCATCAAGATTGAGGGTGGCTACCACGGTGGATATGATCCACTGCAGGTATCTGTAAAGCCAAAGCTAGAAGTTATTGGCAGCGTTGATAAACCAGTTCCACAAATCCCATTCGAAGTGGAAGCTGGCGAAATCTATACAGTTTCCTATAACGATCTAACTCGACTCGAAGAACTTCTTTCTCAGCACGGCAACTCAATTGCTGCTCTAATGATGGAGCCGATTATTGAAAACCTCTCTATCATTTTGCCAGACGAGGGATATCTTAAGAAGGTCCGAGAACTTTGCGATAAGTATGACGTTGCTTTGATCTTTGATGAAGTGAAAACTGGATTGACCGCAGGAGTTGCTGGAGCAGCCAAGCGCGTAGGTGTCGAGCCTGATCTGGTTTGTCTTGCCAAGAGCATTGGCGGGGGATTGCCAGTTGCAGCTTTTGGTGGAAAGAAGAAGTATATGGACGCGGTTGTTGATGGCCGTATGCCACACTTCGGAACCTACAACGGAAACCCACTAGTTGTTGCAGCTGCCATCGCGATGGATGAGATTGCCACTGAGTCAGAATTAGCCAGAGCAGAGAAGCTAAACATCGACACCCTAAAGAAGATGGACGAAATCATCGACCGCTACCAACTCCCAGCTCACACAGTCGGATTTGGTGTAAAGGGTGCGGTGATTTGGTCGCCAACGCCAGTTCGTAACTACCGCGACTTCAAGGCCAATGACTTTGAGGCTGCAGAGCTCTCCTGGCTGTGGGGAATCAACCGTGGTGCCATTACCCCACCAGGACTGGATGAGCAGTGGCTAGTTTCCTTCGCTCACAAGGAGAAGGACATGGCGATATTGGTCAATGCTTTTGAGGAGCTTGGTAAGGCGTTGAGGGCCTAGTCTTCACGCTTAGCAATATCGATTAGATCACCTAGAGCAGTATCGAACTCTTGCTCGGTCATAATCTTGAGCTCTGTCACAGCCTGTCTGACTGAACAGTTTTTCTGTTGCGCGTAGCGTGCCACCTTGGTGGCATTCTCGTAGCCGATTTGAGGGCTGAGGACGGTCACTAGACCGATTGAATTTTCAACGCTGGCCTTGAGAAGTTCTGTGTTGGCAGTGATTCCATCAACGCAGTTTTTAGTGAAGGTCGCAAAGCCATTTCTTAAGTAGGTAATGCTCATGATGATTGATCTAGCCATGATTGGTTCAAAGGCATTGAGTTGCAATTGACCACCTTCAGCAGCCATGGTGACAGTTAGGTCATTACCGATAACCGTGAAAGCAATTTGGTTAATAACCTCTGGAATAACGGGATTCACCTTGCCAGGCATGATGGAAGAGCCCGCTTGCTGTTCTGGAAGATTTATTTCATTCAATCCGGCTCTTGGTCCTGAGCTAAGCAGACGCAGATCATTGGCAATCTTGGACTGTCTAACGGCAATTCTTTTCAGGGTTGAAGAAAAGCTAATCAGCACTCCAGCAGACTGAGTTGCCTCCACCAAGTCATCAGGGGAAACAAGTTTCTTTCCAACTAACTTCGAAAGCTCTTCCACAACTTGGTCGGTATAACCCTTAGGGGTATTTAGCTCTGTTCCTACCGCTGTGCCACCAAGGTTCACCTCTGCCAAAAGAGGCAGGAGTTCATTTAGTCGCAGGATGTCATTGTTAGTTGACACTGCAAACGCCTGGAACTCTTGGCCAAGGGTGATGGGGACAGCATCCTGCAGCTGAGTCCTTGCCATCTTCAGAATGTTGGCAAACTCATCAGCCTTGCGCTGATAAGAGTTGCGTAGGTGCGCCATCGACTCCGCCAGCATTTCAAGCTCAAAGATCAAGGCAATTCGAAAGGCCGTTGGATAAACATCGTTGGTGGACTGGGATCTGTTCACATCGTTTAGAGGATGAATGAATTCATAATCACCAGGCTTTTTGCCCATTAACTCGAGTGCTCGGTTAGCAATTACTTCGTTTGCGTTCATGTTGGTGCTTGTCCCGGCACCACCTTGAATTGCATCCACTACAAAATGGCTATCTAGTTTTCCTTCGACCACTTCCTGGCAAGCCAGTTCAATGAACTTGGCCTTCTCTGCTTCCAGCCCACCAATGCGCTCATTGACGCGAGCAGCAGCTTGTTTCACTAAACCGATTGCCTTGATTAGGTTTCGGTAGTGCCCAATTGGAACTCCGGAAATTGGAAAGTTGGAAAGTGCCCTGGCGGTGTGAATGCCCCAGAGCGAGTTTGCTGGGATCTCTAGATCGCCAATTAGGTCATGCTCTATACGCAATTATTCATCCTTGAATTATGTATACAAGGCTAGGGGATAGCTGAGGAAAAAGATAACTAGCCAGTTAAACCTTGATGAACTTGATGGCTATTGGGATTTTGTAGAACTCGCCCTGTCCCGCCTTGAACGCAGCAATCAAGCGGAAGACAATCCACACAATTGGTAGTGCCCATAGCAGTAGCCATCCAACGATTGAAATCACGAGAACCAGGGCAGCCAACAAAATAGTTATGCCAAAGTTCAAAGACTCTTTAGCGTGATGGGAAACAAAAGGACCCTTGTCTTTGAGTAGGAAATATCCGATCAAAGGGGCAAAAAATTCAAATGGAATAGCTAGCAAATGAAGTGCCACCGACCAAAGCTTTTCGCTCTCTGGCGACATCTTCTCGCTCGCATAAGGATTAGTGCTCATATATCAAGGTTAGCCGAGGACCTCCAGCTTTATTGGCGACCCACGAAAGTCACAGCCAACACCAAGCTGAGTCCGAAAAGCAGCTTTCGGAGTAGCCTGAGAGAAAGAAAAGAGGACTCATTGGCTAAAGTCGAAAGAACACCAGATCAATACATTTCAAGGTTGCGCTCCTACAACGTAGTAGCAGGCTTCCTCCACCTAGCTCAAGCAGCGGGTTTGACTTATGTATTGACTCTGCTTGAAACTCAAATCTTGTTCCCAGTCACAATTGACTACCCGACTGGCCCTCCGGGAGTTCCTGTTCCACCTGAGCGAGTTGAACTATTTGACATCAACATTGGTGCAGGAGTAATTGGCTTCTTGCTTCTTTCAGCCTTCTTCCACTTCCTAATTGCCTCACCTATGTTCTTCCAGCGCTATAAGAATGGTTTGAAGCAAAACCACAACTACTTCCGCTGGGTTGAGTATTCACTTTCATCTTCGGTCATGATCTGGCTGATTGCGCAGCTGACCGGTGTTTCTGACTTTGCAGCACTAGCGGGTATTTTTGCGGTCAATGCATCGATGATTTTCTTTGGTGCATTGCAGGAGAAGTACGAGACTCCAGGCAACGGCAAAGGTCTTCCATTCATTATGGGCAGCATGACTGGAATTGTTCCTTGGCTAATCATCATTGTTTACACAATCCAACCAGGCAGTGAATCAGCGGCTGAGATTCCAGGATTTGTTTATGGAATCATCGTGGCTCTGTTTATCTTCTTTAACACCTTTGCCTTCAACCAGGCATTCCAGTACAAGAAGATTGGTCCTTGGAAGAACTACCTATACGGCGAGGCGACCTACATCACTCTCAGCCTGGTTGCGAAGTCGATTCTGGCTTGGCAGGTGTTCTCCGGAGCTATCATTCCGGCGATTGTTGGTGCGTAGCTCTAGCTATCTGCGCTTAGTGATTGAGAAGCGGTACTTCCCAGAAATGGGATGTCCGTCTGCCGAAACGGCTCGCCACCAAACTGTGTAGCGGCCAACGGCTAGGTTTCGACTGAAACTTGCGCTCAATTGATTGCTAGCAACCACTGTTTGTCCGACTGCGACTCGTTGGTTACGCGCGTTGGTAACGGTGATGACATTCGATTTTCCACCCAGGTCAATTAGCTCCTCGTTGAAGGTGAGCAGAACCTGTCGCGGTGAGGTTGTGAGTGTGGTGTTTGGTCTAGGGCTGGCATCAACCAATTGCGAGTGTGACTGAGCTGGCAGTCCCCCTAGTGAGAGGAGGACTACCAGCGCAGCAGTTAATACTTTTTTATTCACTATGGGTTGACGGTGACTGTTGGGGCTGGGCCGCGGCCGTTGTTATCAAGCACGGTGTCTGCACCATCAGCAGTGCCATCCCAAGTCTCATAGATCGGAAGCTTGGATGCTGGGAAACCGTTAGCTCTTGGCAGATCGACTAAGCAGGTCTGCTGGGCGACGAAACTAACTCGCTGTCCTCTGGTTGCACTTGAGAAAGCAACCCGGACTCCAAAATCAAAGTACATCGACGCTCCAGTATCACCGGCTGGGCCATTAGGTAGGGCAAAGTCATTTGAAATTGCTCTCCACTTAATAGTGACTGAGCCGTCCTCATTTTTCTTGGCAGTGGTTCTCCAGCCAGGAACGAAGGCAGGTCGTGGGAATGTGGCTCCTGCTTCGCCCATTGCAGATTTTGGAATGGTAACCGTGAACGCCTGAGTGGCAAACTTGTCAATCGCTGCAGATGCAACAACCTTGCGGGTTTTTGGGTGGATGACATCTTTTTCCAGCGAGCAGCCGTGGCCAACGCGGAAGTTGATGGTGTTGTTTCTTCCGACTGTCAGGGCATCGGTTGTGTTACCAGCTGCCGATACACCAGGAACCACACTCACGTGAGAGTGAGCAGGAGCAACTAGTGTTGAAAGCAGGGCACTGGATAGCAAGACTGCACCAATACGAAGGGCGTTCTTTTTCAAGGGTTTCCTCTCGGTAATCTATTTCTACAAAGCGTAGAATATAACTACATCAAAGTCAAAACGCCGGAGTGTGAATTTCGGTCTAACCAACTGACTTCTTTGCCCCAGAACCCAGTAAATAGCGATAGCGTTTCTGGTGAATCCCCAATGCCCCTGTTCTAGAGCAGCGGTTTCGAAATGGAGCAACAATGTCGCTAATTGGCGTGGTAGCGGAGCTGTCTGGTGAAGCCAGAGTCGCAGCAACCCCAGAGACAGTAAAGAAGATTCTTGCCCTTGGTTACAAGGTCGTGGTGCAAAAGGGCGCAGGTGCTCCGGCATCTTTTCCGGATGACGCCTACGTCAAAGCCGGCGCCAAGATCGTCACCGCTGTGGCTGCCTGGAAGGCAGACATTGTTCTCAAAGTTGCAGCTCCAACCAACGCTGAGATTCAGAAAATGCGCAAGGGATCAATCCTGGTTGGTCTGCTTAGCCCAGCATTTAATCCAAAGCTTTTGAAGGCTCTTTCTAAAAAAGGAGTAACGGCGCTCGCCATGGATGCCGTGCCAAGAATTTCTCGAGCTCAGTCGATGGATGTCCTTAGCTCTATGGCAAACATTGCTGGCTATCGTGCAGTGGTTGAAGCTGCCAATGAGTTTGGTCGTTTCTTCACCGGTCAGGTGACAGCGGCAGGAAAAGTTCCACCAGCCAAGGTTTTAGTAGCCGGTGCTGGTGTGGCAGGACTAGCTGCCATTGGTGCAGCCTCCAGCTTGGGAGCAATTGTTAGAGCAACCGATCCACGACCAGAGGTTGCCGACCAAGTTAAATCCATCGGTGGTGAATACCTCGCTGTTGAAATCGGCGAGAAGATGCAGTCAAGTGATGGCTACGCCAAAGCCACCAGCAAGGCTTACGACAAGCGTGCTGCTGAGATCTACACCGAACAAGCAAAAGATGTTGACATCATTGTCACCACCGCTCTGATTCCAGGTAGACCTGCTCCAAAACTTATTACCGCTAAAGACGTCGCTCAGATGAAACCAGGCAGCGTGATTGTTGACATGGCAGCTGCGCAAGGTGGAAACGTCGAAGGAACAGTTGCTGGCAAGAGAGTTGTTACAAAGAACGGTGTAATTATTCTTGGCTACACCGATCTACCGAGTCGTTTGCCTCAGCAGTCTTCACAACTATATGGAACAAACCTGGTGAATCTTTTGAACCTGCTGACTCCTAAGAAGGACGGCAAGGCAGTAATTGACTTCGAAGATGTGGTTCAAAGAGCAGTGACAGTGGTGAAGGAAGGTCAAATTACTTGGCCACCACCACCTGTGCAGGTGTCAGCAGCTCCTGTAGCAGCAGCGCCAGTGGTCGCAGAGATCAAAGAGAAAAAGAAGATGTCTGCTCGCACCCGTGGAGCACTTATCGCAACTGGCTTTGCAGCACTGTTTGGACTGATTTCTCTAGCCCCACCGCCGCTACCGCAGCACTTCCTGGTGCTGACTCTGGCAATCGTGGTTGGTTACTACGTAATTGGAAAGGTTCACCACGCACTGCACACGCCACTGATGAGCGTGACCAACGCTATCTCGGGAATCGTGGTGGTGGCAGCCATTTTGCAGATCACTGACAGCAATCCGCTGGTTCAAGTGCTAGCGGCATTCGGTGTTCTGTTGGCCAGCATCAACGTCTTTGGTGGATTTGCGGTAACCAGACGAATGCTCAAGATGTTCACGAAGGGAGACAAGTGATGAGTGCACTAGCAATCGCTAACGCTGCCTACATCGCAGCAGCCCTTCTGTTCATCATGAGCCTGGCCGGACTGAGCAAGCACGAAAGCGGCAAGAGCGGTATTTGGTATGGCATGGCTGGAATGGCAATTGCCATGCTGGCAACCATTTGGCTGGCACTTTCTGGTGAGCAAACTGCAGCGACTCAATCTGCGCTGATCTTGCTGGTTATCGCACTTCTAGCTGGTGCTGCGATTGGTCTTTACAGGGCAAAAGTTGTTGCAATGACTGGCATGCCCGAACTAATTGCTCTGTTCCACAGCTTCGTTGGTCTAACGGCGGTCTTGGTTGGTTGGAATGGTGCTCTGCACGCAGGAGATCTCTCACCTGAACTAGTTGGTGTTCACCGAGCGGAAGTATTTATCGGTGTCTTTATTGGTGCAGTTACTTTCACTGGTTCCATCGTTGCCTACCTAAAGCTCTCAGCCAAGATGTCTTCCAAGCCGCTGATCCTGCCAGGCAGAAACTTTTTGAACCTGGCTGCACTGGTTTCCTTCATCGCACTGACTGTTGGCTATGTGATTACTCCTGAGCTTTGGCTACTAATTGCAGTGACAGCCTTAGCTCTTGCATTGGGTTGGCACCTGGTCGCCTCCATTGGCGGCGGGGATATGCCGGTGGTTGTTTCGATGCTAAACAGCTATTCCGGTTGGGCAGCGGCTGCTACTGGATTCCTGCTGAGCAACGATCTTTTAATTGTTACCGGTGCGCTGGTTGGCTCTTCTGGTGCGTACCTTTCTTACATCATGTGTAAGGCGATGAACCGTTCATTTATATCGGTGATCTTTGGCGGCTACGGAATCGAAGCGCCATCCGAGAGCGCTGAAGAGACTGGCGAGCACACCGAGATTGATGCCGCTTCTGCAGCAGAACTTCTGTCAGCTGCCAAGAGTGTGGTTATTACGCCTGGCTACGGAATGGCAGTTGCGCAAGCGCAGTATCCAGTTGCCGAGCTCGCTAAGCGACTGCGAGAAAAGGGTGTCGAGGTTCGCTTTGGTATTCACCCAGTGGCAGGACGTCTTCCTGGACACATGAACGTTCTGCTGGCTGAGGCAAAGGTTCCATATGACATCGTGCTGGAAATGGACGAGATTAATGACGACTTTCCACAGACTTCAGTGGTGCTGGTTATCGGGGCAAATGACACAGTGAATCCAGCTGCCACCGAAAACCCCGGCAGTCCAATCGCGGGAATGCCTGTTTTAAAGGTCTGGGAAGCCGAGCGAGTAATTGTCTTCAAGCGATCAATGGCGTCTGGTTATGCCGGTGTTTCAAATCCACTGTTCTATAAAGAAAACGCCAGCATGCTATTTGGTGATGCCAAAGAGCGCGTGGAGGATATTCTCAGGTCGCTTTAGTGCAAGCTGATTAGAATTGGGAAAATGGAGAAACTCAAGGGCTTTTTAGCCAAATTACCCCATCCAGTTCGCTGGGTAATTTCTATTGTTTTGGGTTTTATCTTCTTAATTCTCGGCTTGGTAATGATGGTAACGCCGGGGCCTGGTTTGCTGTTCATCTTTCTAGGGCTCTCCCTCTTGGCACTTGAAATTGAGTGGGCCAGAGAGCTCAATAAGCAGGGGATGCAAGGGCTAGAGCGAATAGTTACAAAAGTAAAAAGCTATTTCAAAAGAAACAAAGACTAACTAGTTTTTGATTGGTTAGAACCGGTCGAAGCATGCGCCGCCGCTATTGCTCTTTTACCGGCCGGGAGCAAGACAGCTAATGCCGCAATCAAGACAGTGGCGGCTCCGGTGACAATCATCAAAATCTCGACAGACACAATATCTGCTAGCGGTCCAAGAATGGACATTCCCAGCGGCATTGCAACTGCCATCACAATTCCAACAAAACCAAAGACTCGTCCTTGGCGCTCAGGCTCAACTGTCTCCTGCAGCAGCGTCATGGCTGAGGTAGAGAAGGCGGGAACCGCCAGTCCAATCAAGAAGAACAAAACATAGAAAACAATTAGGTTTGCGGTAAAGCCCAGCGCGATTGCAAGGATTCCAAACAGGATTGACGTTCCAATAATTGCGGCGATCCGGTCAATCTTGTTGGCTAATAGCGCCATCAAGGCACCACCTAAAACCATGCCAACCCCAAATGCAAGCTCCAGCACTGTCAGCATCCAAACTTCCGAACCAAAGTTTCTCACCAGCATTAGCGGCGAGAGGTTGGAAGGCGCAACAATCAACAAGAAAACAATTGCAAAGATTGCCATCACCCAGCGAACCAACTGATTACTAAAGATGTAGCTGATGCCCTCCTTCAAATCGGTTAGATATGAAGGCTTTTCTGCACTGGCAGCTCTGGCCAGAGTCGGGACGGAAATAGTGGCCAGTAGGGAAAGACCAATTGCAGCTGTAACTACATCAATGAACAAAACCGCTTCCAGCGAAAAGTTTGCATAAACAGCTGCTGCCGCAACAGGTGCCAAAAGCGTAAGCGATGACTGGATACTGCTGTTGATTCCGTTTACTCTCATCAGCTGGTCGGTCGGAACAATCTGTGGCACCAGTGCCGAAATTGCCGGCATCTGCACACCCGCGCCAACCGAGCGGATTGCCATCACCAGGAAAATTAGCCACAGATCATCCGTTCCTGAAAGCATGAAAAATGCCAACACTAAGGTGGCGAGGGCAATTGTTGAATCGGAAACGATAATCATGATTTTGCGATTTACGCGATCCGCCCAAACCCCAGCAAAAATCGAGACGATCGCCTGCGGCAGAAAACCAAAAATTGCGGCAAGTGCCAAAACCAAACCTGACTTCGTACTCAGGGTTAGATGCCAAAAAATTGCATACTGCACCAGGTAGGAACCAAAAGTCGTTATGGTTTGGCCAACCAGAAAGACTGCCACTTTTCGTTTCCAGTCAGGCATCGATTCACTCTGCTTCGGCTCTGGGGCGTGCAGAGTTTGGGGGTTTGTAAGATTTTCCATAATTACTTATCCGAGTGTAACTCAACTCGAAATTGCTAAACTGCCAGCTTTTCTTTCTTCTTCCTGGATCCCAGGTTGAATGTCGAAAGAAGTCCCAGCAGCAAGAACGCCGCTGCAGCCCAAGCTGAGAATTTGGCTCCGTCAGTGAATGCATCGCCTGCTGCCACTTGAACTTCGGCAGCAATATCAGCTGGAATGCCTTGCTGTTCAAGACCAGTTCCGATTTGTGGAATAGCACCGCCAGCTGAGTCCACTACTGCCTCCACCAAGACCTGGCTCTGCTCACTCTGAACGCCGATATCGCTTAGGCGAGTTTCGAGTGAAGACTGTGTACCCGTAAATAGCAGGGTGCCCAGCACTGCAATTCCCAGTGCTGAACCAATTTGGCGGACTGTTGACTGAGATCCTGAGCCTTGGCCAGCTTTTTCCATAGGAACGTCGACCATGATGACCCCGGTTAGCTGTGCCGTTGCAAGACCAATTCCGATTCCATAAACAAAAAGGAAAGGTGCGATTCCGACCCAGCCAACTGACTGGGAGGCAACTACTGCTACACCAACGACACCCACCAGCTCAAGCAAAACACCAATTTGCACAGCTCTTGCTGGCGGTAGCTTCCCGCTCAGTGCGCCGCCAACACCGGATGCAACAAATGCACCTCCTGCTAGCCAGAGCAAAACCAGTCCAGAAGAAATTGGGCTAAGCCCTAGAACATTCTGCAGCCATAGCGGGATAGCAAAGAGGATTCCAAATTCACCCATTGAAATAATTAGAGCTGCAATGGAGCCATTTCTAAATGATGCAATGCGGAAAAGGTTTAGATCAAGCAAAACATTTTTTCCCAGCTTGCCTCTGCGTGATTCCCAGAAAATAAACATCACCGTCGCCACAGCAGAAATTGCTAGCGATACTGGAATTATTGACAGACCTTCGGTTGGCCAAGCAAAATCGAACAACTTAAACTGATTCTTATCGCTCGCCTCCCACCAGCCATAGATTCGGCCTTCAATTAACCCAAATACCAAAGTCGAGAACATGACTACTGAAATTGCTGCTCCGACCCAGTCCAAGCCACCCTTGGCCTGTTGGGCTTTTGATTCTGGAACAAAAATTGCAAGACCAACCAAAATCAAAAGGCCAAGTGGCAAGTTAATCAAAAATGCCCAGCGCCAATCAAAGTCAGTAGCTAGCCATCCGCCAAGTACTGGCCCAACCGCGACCATGCCACCAATTGTTGCGCCCCAGACTGCAAAGGCAATACCGCGCTCTTTGCCTTGGAAGTTAGCATTCACTAGTGAAAGAGTGGTCGGCAAAACCATCGCTCCACCAATACCCTGAACAATTCTTGCGAGAATCAATGCCGACGCTGAATCAGCAGAACCTGCCCAGACGGAAGAAAAAATGAAGATTGCAATACCAATACTTAGTAGCAACTTTCTTCCGATTCGATCTGCTACCGAACCCCAGACCAATAGCAGTGAGGCAAATACCAACACGTAGCTCTCTTGCACCCATTGGACCTCGGTGGAGGTCAGAGCAAGGTCATTGATAATGGAGGGGAAAATTGTGTTGACGATGGTTCCATCGATAATCACGAGGGAAATCGACATTGATATGAAAACTAAACCGATCCAGCGGTTTTTGATAGCTGCCACTTATTTACCTAGCGCATTCAAAAGTCAAAAAGGAGGTCCAAAAGGAACCCCTTTTGAAGACTAGCGGGATAACCGCGAAAACCTGCCAATGGCCAGAGTTTGCGCCAGTAGAGCGGGATTGACCCATGGAGAGGAAGCCGGCAGGCTCGGGGAGAGGAGTTTTTGCTAGAGATTCGACTTCAAAAGACCTAGAATTATGGATAATCTCCATGAATAAGGTGCAAAGTGCAGAGAAAATCCCGAATTCTGATTGACCAATCGCATTCGCAGGCCTGGACCATTGATTTAGCGCTTGCCCAGCAAATGAACCCGGCCAATCCAGCTGATGCCAGCTATGCAAAGCTGCGCGAACTAGCGGAAGATGCTGGGTATGAGGTGTTAGCTCACACAACTGGAGAAATTTCGTCAGCTCTCTTGAGCGATGTGGATGTTTTAGTTCTGCCTCATGCGGCGACTTCAGACTGGGAGCACACCGTTGGCTATGGCTCACCAGTTCTTGCCAAAAACGAAATTGATGCAATTTCACAATTCGTTGTAAGCGGTGGCGGTCTGCTGGTTCTGGGTGAAAATGAACAAGCCAAATACGGAAACAACTTCAACGAGCTAATTAGTCGCTATGGAATGAAGCTCAGCAATGAGACTGTGCAGGATCCGGCTAAAAATTTCAAAGACGTTGCATCCTGGCCAAAACCAGAGTTTCCAACCCTCTTACTCTCAGACTTTAGATTTATGGTTCACGAAGTAGTACTTTACAGAACAGGAACGCTTGAATTAGCAAGCGATTTTGCAGGCGAGGTTTTTCTGAGAACCAGCGAATCTGCACTTCCAGCCCAAGCGCCGGTGGCAGCAGCAGTGCGGAATGGAAAAGGCCAAGTTGTTGTAATTGCTGATTCCGATATCTTTGGCGATGACTCAATCAATGACTTAGACAACTCAAAGTTGCTCTTGAATGTTCTTGGCTTTTTAGCTTTGGGTTCAAAGCAAGCTAGCCGAGACATTGAAGCTGCAAGAACCAAACTAGAAAACAATGCGGCTTGGAAATCAATGCGAGCTGCAGTAGAAGAGCTCAGGCCTCTGCAGAATAAAGATGGTGCGATTGAGGATCCTACTTTTCACCCCAAAGCATCAGCGCTGCTAGATCAACTTCTGGCTGGCATTCGCGATCTAGCTCCGAGCTTCTCTCATCAAGCGGATTACCTAACCCAGGCTGTGAAAGATCTAGAGGGTTGGCGAGCCGGTGGCTTTGGCAAGCCAGATTTCTACGAATCACTGCAGCTATTTAGGCCAGACCTAATGAGAAAAAATGACATCCAACACCTAGCTGTTTTTTCGATGTATACCCAAAACGGAAACCCGAACCGCAATCTAGAGGTTTTGGTAACCAACACTTTTTGGCCACAGTGGTTGGCTGACAAAGAGAAAAAATATTCCAATCCAGCATTTATACCAATTGAATTTGTGGGCTTCACCGCTGGCTATGACACAAACTCTGCTGTGTTTTTCCCAGAAACCGTGGCAGTCAGAGAAGTCGCTACTTATCACTGGGGAGGTATTTTCTGTGATCGCGAAGCGGCGAGATTCCGCAAGGTGGTGGCGGGAGCGAAGGAACTGCTTTACTTACCACTTCCAGCAAGTGCCGAGGAATTACTTTCGGATCAGCTTCTAGCCCAGGAGACCTTTGTTCTATGGGATCTGATTCATGACCGCACTCACTCGCGAGGCGACTTACCCTTTGATCCATTCATGATCAAGCAGCGCATGCCCTTTTGGATGTATGCACTCGAAGAGCTTAGGTGTGACCTTTCAACTTTTCGAGAGACCCTTGTGTTGGAAGCAGAAGGGGACAGGCTGGCTAAATACATTCGTTATGCGATTTTGTTTGATCGTCTTTTCCGCTTCCCAATTACTGGCAGTCGCGTGAGAAATTATGACGGGCTTGGTGGGCAGATTATGTTTGCTCACCTGCACAAGTCAGGCGCTTTGCACTGGCGAGACAACAGACTGACATTCGAGTGGGACAAAGTAATTGACTCGGTTGTTGAGCTCAGTAATCAGGTAGATGCTCTGTATCACGATGGAATCAATCGCTCACGTCTTGCGCAGTGGATTGCGGCCTATGAGTTCGTAAAAGGCCTAGTTCCCCCACACCCTGCCTCTAACTGGGCCAAGGGACCAGAGCAGTTGCCAACCGGTGGGGAACTGAAGGAAGTTGTGAACTTAGTTCTGGATGATGAGTTTCCACTAAACGTCTTTTACGAGACGCTAAACCGCAAGCTTTCTGACTTGGTTTTAGCCACCAAGGGAATTACGGCCTAGGGCATACTTTCAACCATGGAATCTCTAGATCGGACCATCGTCTTGGCACTAGCCAAGGACTCTTCACTTTCGCTGTCTGACTTTGCGGCGCAGCTAGATGTTCCAAGCTCCACTCTGCACCAGCGAGTGAAAAAACTTGAAGCCAGAGGAGTAATAACTGGTTACCGAGCCGAGGTTGATAAGCGTCAGGTTGGATTAAAAATCAGCGCCTTGGTTTCGCTAACTCCGATTGATCCTGCAGCACCAGATGACATTGTTGAGAAAATTTCCAAAATCGCCGAGATTGAGTCTTGCTGGTCTGTTGCGGGAGTTGAGTCTTACATCGTGAAGGTGGCAGTAGCAGAGCCAGAAGCTTTGGAGGAATTGCTGGCAAGAATTAGATCTGCCGCTAATGTCTCAACCAAAACCAGTGTGATCCTCTCCACCGCATTTGAGTCAAGACCCCCTGCCATCCCTGAGGAGCCAAGTGAATAATCAAAGAGGTTTTGCTAGCGATAACTACGCAGGCATTCATCCAGCCGTTCTTGAGGCCATTGGCAACGTCAACCAAGGTCACCAGGTTGCCTACGGCGAGGACTCTGAAACGGAGCGCTTCAATTCGGTAGTGAAGGAACTGTTTGGTCCAAACGCTGAAGGCTTCCCGGTCTTTAATGGCACCGGTGCAAACGTGATTGCGCTGCAGGCAGCAACTAAGCGCTGGGAAGCCGTTGTTTGCGTTGAGAGCGCTCACATCCATGTAGATGAGGGTGGTGCTCCAGAAAAAATGGCTGGACTCAAGCTTTGGACTGTTCCATCACCCACCGGCAAGCTCACCGTTGAGCTAGCCAAGAGCCAACTTTTTGACATGGGGGTAGTTCACCGAGCCCAACCAGCTGTCATCAGCATTACCCAAACCACCGAGATGGGAACTTTGTATCAGCCTGAAGAAATCAAAGCCCTTGCAGATCTAGCTCACGAACACGGAATGCTTCTGCACCTAGATGGTGCACGACTTTCCAATGCAGCGGCCGCACTAAATCTCAGCTTTGCTGATTTCACAACGAATGTCGGCGTTGACCTAGTTTCGTTGGGCGGAACCAAGATCGGTGCGCTGGCAGCGGAGGCCGTGATTGTCACTAACACATCGACCGCTAGAGGTAAGCAGCTTGCGGATTCTCTGCCTTTCTTGAGAAAAACTTCTATGCAACTTGCATCCAAAATGCGTTTTGTTTCTTGTCAGCTGAATGCTCTTTTTGAAAGCGGCGCTGCCGTGGCGATTGCCAATGCCCGGCATGCCAATTCCATGGCCGACAAGCTTTACGAGGGGATTACTGAGATTGCTAAGAACAACCCTTTGGTTTCCGTTCCTAACAAAGCAGAGGCGAATGCAGTCTTTCCAATTCTCCCTTCTGCTATTACAGAAAAACTTCAGCAGGATTACCGCTTCTATGTCTGGAATCAGGCAACTGGCCAGGTTCGCCTAATGTGTTCTTTTGACACAACCGACGAGGATGTAACCGGTCTGCTGGCAAAGCTAAAAGAGCTACTAGCAAACTAATTCCTTCCTGGCTTGCCGATTTTCAAAAGTTAACTTTTGTTACGTATTTTTTACTCTTGTTAAGCACTGTTTTGCCATTTTCTCTTTTCGATGTTTTCCTTACAAGACCGAAGAACCGCATTCTGAATTGAAGGGAAAATCGTGCTAAATCAGAGAACTAGATTCTTTAGGCAGCTAGGCAAGGCCAGCCTTGTCTTTGCGTTGGCTACAGCCGTTGGCTTTAGTGGTGCCGTGCCGGCTCAAGCCGATGCCAACCCAAACGCAGTGGTTTCGGCCGACTGGCTTGAGAGAAATCTCACTAATCCTCGAGTCAAGCTGATCGAGGTAACCGTGGAAGAAGGTGCCTATGCACGAGGACACATTCGAAATGCTGTCGAGTTTCGTTGGCACACAGACTTCGTTGATGAAGTAAATCGCGACATTGTCTCAAGGTCAGAGTTCACAAAACTAGCCCAACAAGCCGGTATCAATCGAGACAGCATCATTGTTCTTTATGGCGATGACAATAACTGGTTTGCAGCTTGGGGTGCTTGGATTTTCAAACTCTACGGAGCGAAAGACGTTCGTTTATTGGATGGTGGTAGGGCTAAGTGGGAATCAGACGGCCGAGCTATGACGCCGATTGTTCCGACACCTGCCAAGGGCAATTTCCGCGCCAGTGCACCTGATCAAAAACTACGCGCCTTCTTGCCGGAAGTGGTTCGAGTAGCTAAGAAAGAACAGCGTGCCAAACTTGTAGACATTCGCTCTGCCGATGAATTCAGCGGCAAGATTTTTGCGCCTCCAGGATTTGATGAGCTCGCAATCCGTGCCGGACACATTCCAACAGCGGTCAATGTTGGCTGGAAGAGCACCCTAAATGCGGACGGTACATTCAAATCAAGAGCAGAGTTGGCTCGTCTCTACCGAGCAGTTGGTATTGATGGTCGCACCCCTGTGATTACCTACTGCCGAATTGGCGAACGGGCAGCCCACTCTTGGTTTGTCCTCAGTGAGATTCTTGGCTACAACGTGAAGCTTTATGACGGCTCCTGGACTGAATATGGAAACAGCGTCGGTGTTCCAATCTCGAATCCAGCCGGAACTGTTTGGGGCAAGAAGTAGTGATTAGTCCAGCTGCCGAAGCATCGGGAGTTACTCAGAGCGCAGGTTTAGATTCCAAATTTATTTGGACAAAACGTGAAGCATTAAAAACCTTCATTGGTTTGGCGATTGTTTCAGCTTTGGTTTATCTAGCCTGGATTCTGGGTAACAATCCCGACTTCGGCAGCAATGCGTCTTTCTCGCTCTTGATTGGTGTCGCTCTCGGAATCCTGTTTGAGCGAGGAAGATTTTGCTTCTTTTGCATTTTTCGCGATCTCGCAGAACATCGAGTCGCAGCGGGCACAATCAGCATTTTGGTGGCTTTGGCAACAGGTGTCCTTGGCTACTCAATTGTCTTCGCTCTTTTCTTACCCGTTCCTAATGGGGAGTTTCTCCCGCCCTCTGCACACATAAGCCCTGTCAGTTGGGCATTAGTCGCTGGGGCGATTGCCTTCGGGTTGGGCATGGTTTTGTCAGGCGCCTGCATTGCAGGACATTTGTATCGATTAGGACAAGGCTCATTAAGAGCAATTCCATCGCTAGTCGGTGTGTTCATCGGTTTTTCATTGGGATTGATTGGATGGAATGACATTTATTTGAATTTCATCCAGGATGCTCCGACTGTTTGGCTACCAGACACTCTGGGCTACGGTGGTTCGCTCTTTCTGAGTCTCGCTGTCCTTGGACTATTGGCAGTCGCTGCCATCAACTATTCAAGAAAACTCGATAGAAACTATGAAGTGCTGTCGAATCCATTTGATCTCAAGTCAATCTCCTACGCGCTTTTCAGAAAGAGATGGTCTCCAGCACTGGTGGGAATGGCTATCGGTGTTGTCGGCACAGTTGCCTACCTAAGAATTGAACCACTTGGTGTAACAAGACAAATAGCTTCTTCTAGTCGCACGATTCTGGAAGGTCAAGGGCTGATTCCGGACTTTCTTTACGGAATGGATGTGCTGGCTGGTTGCATCGGATTAGTTGGCCAAGCGGTCACAAACAATGGTTGGTTAATTCTTGGTTTAGTTTTAGCTTCATTTGCAGCAGCTTTAGCCGGTGGCAGATTCAAGATTGAGCGCCTATCCCTGAAAGGCACGTTCAGTGGATTCTTCGGAGGCATTCTGCTCGGGTGGGGTGCCCTAGTTTCTCTCGGCTGCACCATAGGAGTCCTTCTCTCGGGAGTGCAGGCTTTCTCCGTTTCGGGCTGGGTGTTTGGTTCCGTGGTGTTCGCGGTGGTCTTTCTTGGCATCAAACTGCGCCTACACAGGTACGTTTAGTGGAGCCCGGCTCGTTTCGAGCGACAGAAAACTCAACTGATTCCCTTATGATTTAGCAATGACTCGATCACTCCTCTCATCGCTGCTTCAAGCTGAATCAGAAAATCTGACCATAACGATGAACGAGACAATTCCAATTCTTTTAGTTGCGGGAGTTGTAAGCACGGCACTTATTGGCGCCTTCATTGTTTTTGCTGCAGTGTCTATTTTTCCCACCAAGAAAGGCTAGATTTTTCAAAGTTGGAAAACCCACCTTTTTCAAGCCTCAAGTTAGGGCTAAGTCGAACTCGTGGCGTAGAGGGATTTTTATCCCTAACATCCACTTCAATTTCAAAGGCTGAGAATTAAACTCAACCCAACACCTAGCGTTGAGATGCTCATCGTCACAGCGCCTAGCGGAATGAGTTTGACAAAACCAAGTGGCTTCCCCTCAACAGTTCTCGGTGCTCCGCCAAAGAAGCCACCTGAGATCAGAAGCGGTGCTGCAAATAGGCCGATTCGCATTGCCCAAACCAATGTTTCATTGAAGAGTGAGTAATCAAGCACCAATTGTCCGATGATGCTCAAAATGACCAGCACGCCAGCGTGAGCGTGACCTGCCTTGAAGTATTCGCGTTGGATTGCAGTTATGTTCTCAGTCCCTAACTGCTTCTTCAGGATTGAGAGGAGAAAGTATCCTCCAAATGCGATTGTTGGTAATGAAATGAAGGCAATTGCCACCATCCATCTTGATGCATCACTCATTTTCGTTCCTTTCTCTATTTGTTTCTATACGGACTGACAAGATCCGCAATCGTTTGATTCCAGGGCTTTGGAGAAAGACCAAAAGTCTCAGTCGCGGCTTTTGAGTTCACAATAAAGGGCCTATCAAACTGGTAAGAACCTTTATTCAATTCGCGGATAAGGGGATTGAATAATCCAAGAATGCTCTCCATTGTTTTCCCCACAGCACTTAGCTTGTAGTTGCTTACACCAAGTTCTTTTGCGATGTCAGCAACTACTTCTCGCTGGGTCTTTGGGGGATTACTTGGCACATGCCATGGCTTGCCCCAACTTCTGTCATCTTGGGCAAGAGTCATCATCAGTCGAGCAACATCATCTGGATCTGTCCAGGTGTGGAGCTGATCTAGAGCACCAAGCAGCTGTACAGGTTTACCTGACAGCAGATTGGGCACTACTCGATCACCCATTCGGCTTTGGTCATTAGAGCAGATGTAATCGGACCCTCTGACCTCTGTAACTCGGAGCTTGCCCGAGTCATTGAGAGCTTTGGCCTCTCTCCAGACTTTTGCCCTGACCTGCCCGTTAGTCCAAGTTGCATTTAGCGGAACATCTTCGGTGAGAATTCCGTCATAAGGGCCGTAGCCGTAGAGGTTTGAGCAGATAACTAAATCAGCACCAGCTCGCGTCGCAAACTCATTGACAGCAGCCGCTAGCTTTGGCCATTCAGTTTCCCATTTGTTGTATGGGGGATTGGCGCAGTTATAGACAACCTTGGCTTCCGGAGCTCTTGCCAGCAGCTGCTCAACCGAAGTTGCATCACCGGCGCGATATTCGATACCAGCGCTGGCCTTATTCTCAGCGGTTCGCGTAATCACCAAAACTCTCTTGCCGCTACCGGCAAGAAGTTTGGCCAATCGGCCACCTATTGTTCCGCCCCCAATGATTACGTGCAGGTCGCTCAATCTAAACTCCTTATTATGTTTATGCTATAAACATAATAAGCTAATGTTTAGCTTGTCAACATCAAAAACATGAAAAAGAAGTCTTATCATCACGGCAACCTGGAAGAGGCCCTTCTCAAGGTTGGGATGAAAGAAGCCAGGGCCTCTGGTTCGCGCAACCTCGGGGTCACCCACCTTGCCAAGTTAGTCGATGTCACACCGATGGCGGTCTATCGCCACTTCCCTAGTGGCGAGAACCTAAAAGCTGCGATCTCTCAGCAAGCGAGAGAAGAGCTCGCAAGAAGAATGGCCAGCGCTGTTGCCAAAGAAACTGACGTAAAGCGAAAGTTCATGGCCACCGGACGGGAATACATCAAGTTTGGCTTGCAGGAGCCGGGTCTATTTTCTGTGGCTTTTCTTGATTGTGAAAAACTCCCGAATAGGGAAGACAACCCCTCCGCTCGAGCAATTCTTCATGATGCAATTTTGGATCTTTGCAACGAAGGTCTGGTTGAGCCGAAAGAAGTCCAGGCTGTGGCCCATTTCGCTTGGTCAATCGTTCATGGCTTCACAATGCTGGCTGGAAGCGAAGATCCTTATCGACCAAGTGCAAAGCCAGCCGAGATTGAAGATATCCTGGAAAGAGCCTGGCTTGGAGTCATCGAGTATTCCAAGAAATCGAAAAGAATGGTTCGCTAAATTGAGTGAGAGACTTAGTCTCCCCAGTCTGAGGAGGCAGCCGTGAAGCAACACAAGTTAGGCAATCGTCAGGTATCGGCCATTGGGCTCGGCTGCATGAATGTGTCATTTCTATTCTCAAACGGTGCCGCGGCAGATCCAGTGCGAAGACTTGAAGAAGCAATACCTACCTACCATGCTGCACTCGACCTGGGCATAACACTCTTGGACACAGCAGACATCTATGCGCCAACTTGGGATGCATTTGGTCATAACGAGATTTTTGTTGCCGAGGCACTTAGGACTTGGTCCGCACCAAAGGAGAAAAAAGACAAGGTGGTTATCGCCACCAAAGCGGGCATAACTAGAAGACCGGGTGAACTCTGGGGCAGGAGCGCAAACCTTGATTACTTATTGAGAGCTGCGGAGGCTTCGGCTGGGCGACTTGGGGTCGACAGGATTGCTCTTTGGCAACACCATCGATTAGATCCCACTATTGATTTCGAAACTCAGGTGGAAAACGTATTAGTGCTCAAGCAGCGTGGAATTGTGGACCAAGTGGGCGTATCGAATTATGACGCCAGGCAGCTTCAAAGAGCGGTCGAGATTGCAGGTCCTGGGGTGATTGTTTCAGTTCAGAATGAATTTAGCCCCAGATACCGTTATGACCTTGATGTATTAGAGGTCTGCGAAGCCAATGACATCACGTTTCTTCCATGGTCACCGCTTGGCGGAGCCAGAGAGAAAAGTGCTATTTCTGGATCTTCTGCTTTCGAAGAGGTGGGAGCAAGGTACCAAGCGTCTCCATTTGCGATAACACTAGCTTGGCTAAGGAAGTATTCAACAAAAATCCTTCCAATCCCAGGCCCCAACAGGCCTGAGACCATCAAAGACTGTCTTTCTTCCCTCGAGATAAACCTAAGCGATCAAGATTTTGCTTTCCTGTGCGAGAACCTTCCCACCCAAGCTCCGTATTCAAGCGAACTAACGCCGAAGCCTCAATTTCGAGCCTAGGTCACGGAAAAGAAGTTAGAAGCCCGAAGGGAAACGGTCTTCAGTGTTGGCGGTGGCCCTACCAATTTCAGCGACAAATTATTACTCTCTACCGGCGGCTAACCAAGCTAGGACTTCCTGAGCGTGCTTATCTGGAGGAAAGACTGGATAGAAGACTTTTTCAATTCGACTTTCAGTGATCACCATTGTTAGTCGCTTGTAAAAGATTCTTCCATCTGCCTCAAATGTGGGTAAACCTAAAGCTTTCCCCAGGTCACCATTTGCGTCTGAGAGCAATTCAAATGGAAGATTTAGTCGCTGTGCAGACTCGACTTGGTATTCCTTGTCCTGGTTTGATAGGCCGTATAGGTTTGCAACACCGGCAGCTCTAAGAGCACCAAAATGATCTCGAAAGCCGCAGGCTTCTGGAGTGCAGCCGCGTGCTCCAGGAATCTCATCCCAACCAGATGGAAGTTCAACTCCTGGTTTTCCGATCATCGGATACACATAGATAATGGTGCGCCCGTTGTCGAGAGCGTTCATTTGCACTTGGGAGCCTGCTGTTCCCACAAACGCTAAAGGTGGTAGGGGTTTTCCAACCAAATGTTGAGCTTGACCATCGTCTGCTGGCACAGGCAATCCCTCGGGAAGGCCAATGTAATCGCTCACTGCTTAAGCCTAAATCCTGGCGGAGAATGGAAGACTCTAACTTAGCAACACATTTCGGGTATCTGCAGCAGATTTTTGTACAGCGAGTTTGAAAACTAGTGACTCATTCGCTCGCCAAGGTGATTGAAGCAAATTTGAAGAGTGAACGCATTGGGAGTCGGACCCGAATTCCTGATTTCTAGTAGCTTTGCCTCTGCTTCGGCTGTGGTTGGAATGTGCCCTTTGGGTACCCACCATAAAACCGTCGTCATCTCGGAAACTTTGTGAAACCACTCAAATCGACGTCTCATGATTTTGACGTGATCTCCGCTAAACACAAAATTTCTTAGGCTTTCGATTGAATCCCACGTTGAAAGATTCACAGTAACTCCGGCACTTCCATTGGCGTCCCACTCAAATGCCCTAATGGAAGTGGAATCACCATCTTCGCCCTTGAGTCTCCAAATAAACCCAGATGCCCTGTCTGCCTCAGCATTGACTGGCTCTATGTTTGCTACGAAATCCTTTAGGAGGTCACTATCCAGAGGCTCTCGAAGTCGAGCGATGTTGACTTGCGCCAACTCCCAACCAGATTTCTTTGCTTCAGTCTCCATCAATTGCGCTTCCTGGGTTTCGCCACCGTTAGATACTATTTTGCGGGTTTGTTAGTGACGTTTAGATACTATTAATTGTCTACTGATTTGCACAGAACATGGCATAACTAAATAAAAACTCCTCTCAAGAGAGTCCTTTGTGGCCTTGAATCAAGGCAGTAACTGGCGGAGAATGGGGGATTCGCACTGAGGTGACTGCACTCCAGGGCTGCGCTTAGGGCTTTAGCAGTGGCGAGATTGTCGCCCTCAGAAGCGCCTCTGAGCTCATCCCGCTCGCTAGTTCCCTATCTGAAGACAAAAGAATTCCTTCAACAACTACGCCAATGATGTCGCAAAGCTCTTGAGCGGTACGGCCTGGTGCGACCCGTCCCTTCAATAGCTTTAGTAGTTGATCGTCCCACCATTCAATAAAGTCATCAATTTGCTTTGAGACGTGCGGATCGAGCCCAGCAAGATATGCAGCAACTAGTTGAAGCCAGACTCTTCGATGCTTGGCGCTAACTGACCAATTCATGAACGCCCAAAGCGCATCTTTGCCGTCCTTAATGAATACCATCGCCTGCTCTTTACTTTGAGCAAATGACTGGCTGAGGGCCGCATCAAGCAGGTCTTCACGAGTTGGGAAATAGTGTGTGACCACCGTGGTTGATCGGCCAAGTTCCTCAGCAACTTTTCTAACAGTTACTTCCTTGACTCCGCCCACCTCAATAACCCTGAGGGTGGCTTCAATCACCTGCTCCGGCATACCCATTGTTTCTGGCCTCATTTCTGATACTTGACAAGTATACAACAACTGTTGTATAACAAGTGTTGTATTTCTCGTTAGGAGTTTATGGCCATGCCATCGGATTTCCGCAGCAGCATCTTGTTTGCGACCACCAAATTGCTAACCCAAGTCTTGAACTGGGTTGGTGATCCGATTGGGAGGCTGGAGAGCAGCTCAGACATGGCTAAGTTTGCTGCGACTCTTCGATCGAAACCAGTTCACAGAAGCGTGACCGGACTTCTGGTTTCAGCCGATCATCAGATCTGCAGTGAAGTCCTCAAGTCACCCAACTGGAGGACCATGCCAGAGTCAAACAGTTTCTTTGAAAAGTTGTATTTGGGTGTTATTGCCGACTCGGAAAAAGCTGATCCATTTCTTGACTCGATTATTGCCAAGGACGGAGAAGAGCATTCCAGAATCAGAAAGCTAATTCAACCAGCCTTTACACATCGAGTAATGCAGAGCTGGAAGACTTCCGCCGAAAAGATTGCTGAGGACCTGATCAATCAAATAGATGCCAACTCAAAAATCGATTTCGTTGAGTCTCTTGCCAATCCGTTACCGCTTGCAATGATTTGTGAAATTCTTGGAGTCCCTCTTGAAGATCGGGACAAGTTCACAAATTGGGGTAGAACGCTTGCC
>CAEZTO010000008.1_pt1 | contig 40784 bp, 46 predicted proteins | sample 7264241 | NCBI WGS metagenome assembly CAEZTO01 (sample SAMEA6813806, study PRJEB35770) | uncultured Aquiluna sp. | biome: Freshwater; feature: Freshwater reservoir; material: water | place: Czech Republic | collected 2017-08-18 | depth 0.5m m
GTCGACTCCTCTTTCAAACCTCTTGGAGGCTTCCGATGGCAACTTGTGTCTGCGCGCTGAACGTGCGATCGAAATTGGATCAAAAACGGCAGCTTCAAGGAGCACTCGGGTCGTTGACTCGGAAACTTCGGTTCGGGCTCCACCCATAACTCCAGCGATACCAATTGGACCTGAATCGTCACAAATTAAGAGGTCCCCCGCGTGCAGTCTGCGCTGTTTTCCATCCAGAGTTTCAATCGACTCTTTGTCCTGAGCCCTGCGAACGGTAATACCGCCCGACAGCTTGTCTAGGTCATAGGCGTGAAGTGGCTGACCAAGCTCCAGCATCACGTAGTTGGTTATGTCTACCGCAATTGAAATTGATCGCATACCGGCAAGCTTGAGTCTGTTCTTCATCCACGAAGGAGTTGGAGCTGAAGCATTGATGCCCTCAACTCCCAGAAGAGCAAAATTGGTGCACCCTGGTTGCCCATGAATTGGAGAGTTGTCCAAGACTTTTAGGGCAAAGCCCTGCCCTGTCAATGGCTTAACTTGACTTGCCGGGTCAGTGAATTTCTTGCCCGTAGCGTGGGAGTACTCTCGAGCAATACCTCTAATTGATAGGCAGTAGCCTCGGTCCGGCGTGACATTGACTTCAGCTGCCGACTCTCCTAGCCCTAACACTTCAATTGCGTCAGAACCAATTTCCGGATCTAGATTGAGTTCGTGGAGTCTAAGAATGCCTGCATGGTCATCACCAAGCCCGAGTTCTTTAGAGGACGCAATCATCCCATCCGAGACATGGCCATATGTCTTTCTAGCCGAAATAGCGAAGCCGCCTGGCAAAACAGATCCTGGCAAAGACACGACTACCTTGTCGCCAATTTCAAAGTTCCTAGCACCGCAAACAATTCCCCTGACGGCTTCTCCGCCATCAATCGAAAGTTGTCCATCTTTCGCAACTCGCACCTGACACCAGCGGATGGTTTTTCCGTTTGACTGGGCTTCTTCAACAAAATCCAAAACTTGGCCGACCACGACTGGTCCTGCGATGTCTCCTCCAATTGCCGACTCTTCTTCAAGACCAACTCGAACCAATTGCTCCATAACTGATTTTGGGGAATGCTCAACTAGTTCCACGTATTCAGCCAACCAACTCAGTGGGACCTTCATTAGATCACCGACCCAAACTGACGCGAGAAGCGAATGTCTGCCTCGACCATGTCGTGCATGTCCGTGACTCCATTGCGGAACATAAGAGTTCTCTCAATGCCCATTCCAAATGCAAAACCTGAGTAAACCTCAGGATCAATTCCCGCAGCGCGGAGAACATTTGGATTGACCATTCCGCAACCACCCCACTCCACCCAGCGTGCTCCGCCTTTAGCACCGGGGTGCCAAACATCCAACTCCGCTGACGGCTCAGTAAAAGGGAAAAAGCTGGGGCGCAATCTAATCTTCGCCTCATCGCCAAACATCACTCTGGCAAAGTGCTCGAGCGTGCCTCTCAGGTCAGCCATGGTTAGACCCTTGTCAACCGCTAGACCTTCAACCTGGTGAAAAACAGGCGTGTGAGTCGCATCCAGTTCATCCGTTCTAAACACTCGACCTGGACACAAAACATAAACGGGAAGGTCTCTCTCCAAAAGGGATCGAATCTGCACCGGTGATGTGTGAGTTCTAAGAAGAAGGTGGTTCTCAACTGGCGCCACAAAAAATGTGTCTTGCATTGCTCGAGCTGGATGATCCGGGTGGAAATTCAGTGCATCGAAGTTGAACCATTCATTTTCAAGTTCGGGACCATCAGCAATTTCCCAGCCCATGCCAACAAAGACGTCGCTGATTTGGTCCATGAGCAGGGAAAGAGGGTGTCTGGCACCATGCGGAATAATCGAACCAGCGGCAGTCAAATCGACTTTCTCGTTGGCTAACTGTTCGTTGCGAGCAATCTTTTCTAGCTCTTGCTCTTTGCTGTCAAATTCTGCTTGGAAGTCTGCCCTCGCACCGCCAACTAATTTGCCAGCCTCAGCGCGCTGGTCTGCTGGCAGAGATTTAATTTGAGAGTAAAGCTGGCTTAGTGGAGAGTTTTCTCCGACCAATGAGTTTTTTGCAGCCCTTAGCTGCTGAGCTGAGCTGATTGAGGCAAGGGATTCTCTCGAAGCCGATAGAGCCTCGGTTACCTCGTTATTGGTGACAGCCATCTGCACAAGTTTAGCGAGAAGCCTGCTGAGCAAAGGCGCTGGTGTATAGGCAAATCGAGGCGGCGGTAGCCAGGTTTAAGGATTCGGCCGACCCATAGATAGGAATAGAAACAACCTGGTCTGCCAAGGCACTTAGTTCGTGACTGATCCCACCGGCTTCGTTACCAAACACCCATGCGGTTGGGCGTGCAAGCAATTCAGGCGAAAGCTGGGTAATCGGCGTGCCTCCAGCGTCAGCTACGAAAACTTGAATGCCAGATTCGCGCATGATGGGTATAGCAGATGCCAGATCCAAGCCCACTGTCACCGGCACATGTAGCAAGCTACCTGCCGTCGATCTAACGACCTTGCCGTTGTAGACGTCGACAGACTCAGCCGAAAAGAGAACTCCGTCAGCACCTGCGGCATCACTAGCTCGAAGGATGGTGCCAGCATTGCCGGGATCTTGAACTCGATCCAGCACTGCAATCAGTTGGGGATGAGCTCCCAGCAGCTCATCCAAGTTTACGTGGAGTTGGTGCACCACAGCGACTACCCCTTGCGGAGTTTGGGTTTCTGCCAGTTTTTCCATTGCGCGATCAGAGACCGACTCGATGTTGCATTTCGCATCTCGAAGTTGATTCAGTTCACTGGCGTACCGTTCGTTAGCGGCCTCAGTGACAAAAACCTCATGAACTATCTCTGGATAGCGAACTAGTTCCTTGAGTCCTTGCGGTCCCTCCAACAAAAAGAGCCCGGTTTCTTGCCGGGCATCTTTTTGCGAAAGTCGTGCTACCGCCTTGACCCTGGAAGAACCGGGGTCAGTAATCACTAGCTAACCTTTTTGGCGTTCACGTCTTTTGGAAGCGCAGCCTTCGCACTTGCAACTAGTGCTGCGAAAGCCTTTGCGTCGTGCACTGCCATGTCAGCCAGAATTCGACGATCGACCTCAATTCCAGCCAGAGCGAGACCCTGAATGAAACGGTTGTAGGTCATTCCATTTAGACGAGCAGCAGCGTTAATACGTGAAATCCACAGTCTGCGGAAGTCACCCTTGCGCTTGCGACGGTCGTTGTATGCATAAACCAGCGAGTGCAGAATCTGCTGCTTGGCCATGCGGTAGAGCCTTGAGCGCTGGCCACGATATCCGTGTGCGCGCTCGAGAGCTACGCGGCGCTTCTTTAGAGCGTTGACAGCGTTTTTTACTCTTGCCATTTTTTCTCTCCTCTACCTAGAAACCAAGCTGCTTCTTGAGCTTCTTGTAATCTGCCGGTGAAACCAATTGATCTTGATTCAGGCGACGTGTCCTGCGTGAGCTTTTGTGCTCCAGGTTGTGGCGCATGTTGATCTGCTGCTTCATAATCTTGCCGCTGCCAGTTACGCGAAAACGCTTCTTGGCGCCCGAGTGGGTCTTCATCTTCGGCATGATCTCTCCTTATTCCTTAGTCACCTGCGCGTCACCTTTTGGTTGTGAGCGCTTGGCTTCGGCTCTTGCCTCTGCCTTGTTTTTGGTTGGTCCAATCACCATGACCATGTTTCTTCCGTCAATGGATGGGGTTGACTCCACGACTCCAGCATCGCCAACTTCTTCGCTAACTCGCTGCAGTAATTTCACACCAATTTCTGGTCTGGACTGCTCGCGGCCGCGGAAGACGACCATTACCTTCACCTTGTCGCCAGCCTTCAGGAACCTTTGAACCTGACCAACTTTGGTCTGATAGTCGTGGTCATCGATTTTTAGTCCGAATCGCACAGTCTTCAGAACAGTGTTGACCTGGTTCTTTCTCGCTTCCCGCACTTTTTGAGCTGCTTCGTATTTGAACTTTCCAAAGTCCATGATTTTGCAGACCGGAGGATTTGAGTCCGGTGCAACCTCAACCAAATCTAGATCTGCATCCTGAGCGAGCTTTAATGCTCGCTCGATGGGTACAACCCCGACTTGCTCTCCGGTTGGTCCAATTAATCGAACCTGCGAAACCCGAATACGCTCATTGACGCGCGGATCGCTGATACTTTGCTCCTTTTAACCGTGTTAGCTCGCCGGACGGCGCACAAAAATAGATCAAAAGTCTTACCAAGACAACCTTGAGAAGCGGTTGGCTGGTGGGAATTCAATCCACTTTCATAGCTGAGCTTTCGCCCAGAGCCTCGGCTACTCTAGCAGAGATAGCCCAAGGGAAGAAGAGCCAGTTTGGATAGTGCAGCCAGAGACATAGCGGAAGTACCAGCCGTTGAAATCATCAACACAGCCGCCGTGCACCTGATGAGTGCCGCCGCGGTTCAGTGCGGCTTGGCCGAAGACCAGCCTGCAGATTTGGACGAGGCTCGAAAACTTATTCACGCCCTGGCAGGGCTGGTAACTGCGGCAGCTCCTGAAATTGGCGATCACCACGCCAGACCATTGAGGGATGGCCTTCGCTCGCTTCAATTGGCTTTTCGCGAAGCGTCGGTAATTCAAGATCCACCTGGTCAGGGGCCTGGGGAGAAATTCACCGGTCCAGTCAGCTAAGCGCTAATTACTCGATAGGAAATCGAGTCCACGTTTTCCAAGAACGCTTGAGTCTGAGTCTTTAGAGTGAACTCGGCCAGAACTGAATTCAAGCTCTCTTGCGACAAGCCTGGCTTTACGGAAAGCTCAATTAAGAGTTCAGGCTTGATCAACTGAGAGTTTGGATCCCCATCAATTAACTTTGCCTTTGTCACAAAACTAGACTCCGAAATGGTTTGGTCGACAATTTCAATCACAAGTGGATTCAGGTGAGGGGCCATCCAATTCTTGCTCTGAGCTAACGCAGCCAGCAGAGGTCGCCTCAGGCCAATTGATTTGCCAGCCGGATCTAACACGACGCGATTGTGACCCTCGCCGATTGCGGCAAGCGCAATCCTGCGGCCGTTAATCGGCACCGGCCTAGCAGCGGGATTCCAAAACTGCATCTGCTGAACACTGCTAAAGGCGGGTAGGGCTGACTGATTGTCTGGTGTTGCAACTGCAACCACTGACAAATCTGCACTCTTATCAACTCTTTGACCAAAAGGTCCAACTTCGGATTCCCCTAGGGTTGCTAACAGCGGAACTAGTAGTCGAACTTCGCCAAGGGCAATAAACAGTTCTGCTTTATCAATGATCTCTTCTTCAAAGATCTTTGCGAGCGCCGGCGGAGTTGAGCCATCATCGTTTGCAAAGGTGTTATCCGAAAACTCTCGGCCTTCCCATGGCACGCCAGCGGAATCATGAAATTTATCCATTAGCTATTTCGAGTGCCTGCTGCAATGTAAACCTGCCGGCATACAAAGATTTCCCTAAAATTGCACCTTCCAGACCTAGCGGTACCAATGCCTTTAGATTCCGAATGTCATCCAGACTTGAAATACCTCCAGATGCAACAACTGGTTTTTGAGTCCGAGCAAGAACTGATTTCAAAAGTTCCAAGTTGGGCCCCCGCAAGGTGCCATCTTTTGTTACATCTGTCACTACGTATCGGGCGCACCCTGCTTCCTCCAAGCGCTCTAGCACTTCGAAGAGATCTCCCCCCTCTTGCGTCCAACCACGAGCTGCCAACGTGGTTCCCCTCACATCTAAACCGACCGCAATCTTTTCGCCGTGAGCGCGGATAACCTCTGCGGTCCATTCTGGATTTTCTAGAGCAGCTGTCCCAAGGTTGACCCTGGTAGCCCCCAGCTCAATTGCTGCGCCTAAAGAGGCGTCATCTCGAATACCACCAGAGAGCTCAATTTTGGTGTCTCCGCTTTGCTCAATCACCTGAGCAATAACTTCTCTATTGTTGCCGCGACCAAAGGCAGCATCCAGATCCACCAAGTGAATCCATTCAGCTCCAGCATTGATCCAGTCCAAAGCTGCCTGAACAGGATGGCCGAAGTTCTCTTCAGTTCCCGCCTCACCCTGGGTCAAGCGAACAGCCTGCCCACTGGCCACATCCACAGCTGGTAAAAGTTCAAGTTTCATGATTTCCTAAAGCGACCCAACCCAGTTACGCAGCAGTTGTAATCCCGCTTTACCTGACTTCTCCGGATGGAATTGCGTGGCACTCAACGGTCCATTTTCAACTGCCGCTAGGAAGCTCTCACCGTGAGTGGCATAGGCAATACTCGCCGGCTGAAACGGTGGCCGAATATCTAGTTCCCACTTCTTTACAGCATAGGAATGAACAAAATAGAAGCGCTCGTCAGCTAAGCCCCTAAACAAAGTGCTGTTCGGGTTGCTCTTCACCTGAGTCCAACCCATGTGAGGAAGAATTGGCGCGGTTAGCTTTTCAACCACACCAGGCCATTGGCCAAGGCCTGTGGCTCCACCGTTTTCCAATCCACTTTCGAACAGAACCTGCATGCCAACACAGATTCCAAGCACGGCCTTGCCACTGGTGAGACGCTGATCGACAATGCTCTCGACTTCAAACTGGTTTAGTTTTTCCATAACAGCCGCGAAGGCACCAACGCCAGGAATGACTATTCCTGCTGCATCCAGCAGTTCTTTTCGGTTGCTGGTCAGGGAGACCTCTGCGCCTGCCTCTACCAAAGCTTTGGCTGCGGAGTGAACATTTCCGCTCCCATAATCTAGGAGCGCAACTTTGGTCACAAGCTGCCTTTTGTGGATGGAACGCCGCTCACGCGGGCATCTTTTTCCACTGCTTTGCGGAGCGCCCGAGCGAATGCTTTGAACTGTGCTTCAGCGATGTGGTGAGCATCTCTTCCAGCCAACACATTTACGTGCAGGGTTAGTTGAGCGTTATAAGCAATTGATTCAAAGACGTGCCTCACTAATGAACCGGTGAAGTGACCGCCAATCAAGTGATACTCAAAACCTGCTGGTTCTCCAGTGTGGACGAGATAACCTCGGCCAGAGATGTCAACAACAGCTCTAGCCAGTGCTTCATCAAGTGGGACTAGAGCATCGCCATAACGGTTGATTCCAGACTTGTCTCCCAGCGCCTGCTTGAGCGCTTGCCCAAGAACAATCGCGACATCCTCGACGGTGTGGTGGACATCAATCTCAGTGTCCCCCTTGGCAGAGATCTTTAGATCAATCAATGAATGCTTGCTCAGGGCCGTAAGTAGGTGGTTGTAGAAAGGAACCGTGGTCTCAATTTCAGAGCTTCCTGTGCCATCCAGGTTGAGTTCCAGCTCAACGCTGGATTCACTGGTCTTCCTGCTTAGCTTCGCAATACGGGACATTCTCGGCCTTCGTTGGGGATTTCCAAAAGTCTAGTCAAGAAGCAACGCTAACTCAGCAAGTAATTTTGTAGTCTCAGCTTCAGTGCCAGCTGTGATTCTCAGGGTGTTGGGAATTCCGACATTCCTTACCAGCACCCCTGCTCGAAGCAGTTGATCAAAGACGGCTTGGGAATCCGAGAAGCCTCCGACCAGCACAAAGTTTGCATCCGATCGATAAGGCGACAAACCCCACTCAGCTGTTGCGGCGATTATTCGATCACGTTGATGCTTTATTTTCTCGACATTCTCAAGCAACAAACTGCTGTGTTCCAAAGCTGCCGAGGCAGCTGCCTGGGTGAGTGCCGAGAGGTGATAAGGCAACCGGACAATCCTCATTGCGTCTACCACAGCAGCATCGGCAGCCAAGTATCCAAGTCGAGCTCCAGCAAACGCAAAGGCTTTACTCATAGTTCTAGAAACCACCAACCTAGGTCTTCCTGGCAGCAAACCAAGCGCAGATGGATTGTTGGAAAACTCTGCATAAGCTTCATCAACAATTACTATTCCCTTGGTTGCGGAATATGCAGCCTCAATCACATCAAGTGACAAAGCTGTTCCAGTTGGATTATTGGGCGAGCAAAAAATCACGATGTCTGGCTGAACTTCCTGAATTTGACTAACCACTTGATTTAGATCTAAAGAAAAATCTGCCTGTCGAGGTTTTTCTAGGTATTCAGTCATAGTAATTCGAGCAATGTTTGGATACATCGAATAGGTAGGGCCAAAGCTCAATGCAACGCGACCGGGACCTCCAAAAGCAGAAAACAACTGTTGAAGGATCTCATTCGAACCATTGGCTGCCCAAACCTGATGGGCTGCTAAGTCGTGCCCTAGAAAGCTTGCTAGTTGGGTTCTTAGATCAAGAAATTCGCGGTCAGGATATCTATTAAGAGAGACCGTTGCCTTAGCAAGCTTCTCGATAATTGAGAGTGCGACGGCTTCAGGAATTCCAAAAGTGTTTTCATTGACATTTAGAGAGACAGGGACATCCAGCTGCGGAGCACCGTAAGGTTTTTGACCGCGCAAATCTTCCCGAATCGGTAGGTCATCGAGTGTGCTCACTCGTAAATGGTAGCTAGGTTGTTACGGCAGGGCTATCTGCTGACCTGGCGTAAGTTCCGATGAGCTAAGGCCATTAAGCATCACAACCTCAGCGATCCAATCCCTTGGGTCGCCATTTGCGTGATCAACGGCTAGCGACCATAAAGTGTCACCATGTCCAACAGTCAAAAACTCCAACTCGCGAGGAGCGTCGCTGGTTGCCACAGAGCCAGAGATTCCCAGGACGCTCAAGCCAGCTGCCAAGGCCACGACAGTCAGGGCGCGAATAAGCCGACGAGGGTTTGTTAGACGGTAATTCCCTAGAACCTGCATCTTTCCTGTCCCTTCTGTTCGAATCTTTCTTTCGAACATTTGTTCTAAGTATAGGAAACTCAAGACCAAAATCAAGCATTTCCCGCACTATTTTCGATATTTCTCGAAAATGTGTTTGGCATTTTGAGGAAATCCGAATACAGTTTCGATAGCTAGAGATAACCACTAGCCACCGACATTTATGGAGGAAGCCATGGAAAAGGGCTTAACGGCGGTTCAGAGCCGGATTTTGGACGTTATCCGGGAGTCCATGCAGGAGCGAAACTATGCCCCTAGCATGAGGGAAATAGGCGAAGCAGTTGGGTTGTCCTCAACCGCCAGCGTGTCGCACCAGCTCAACAAGCTTGAACTCTTAGGTTATCTCTCTAGGGACCCACGCAGACCCAGGACTATTGATCTCCTTGGCGAAGAAGGCATGCCTGAGGCATCCTCCGCTGACACCGCCTTCGTTCCACTGGTCGGAAGGATTGCCGCCGGAATCCCTATCACTGCGGAGCAAAACGTTGAAGATGTCTTCACACTCCCTCGCCAGTTGGTCGGCAAGGGGGATCTCTTCCTGCTAAAAGTTGTTGGTGAATCCATGATTGATGCTGCCATTTGTGATGGCGACTGGGTTGTTGTGCGTCAGCAACAAACAGCGGAGAACGGTGACATCGTTGCAGCTCTAATTGAAGAAGAGGCAACGGTCAAGACTTTCAAACAACGAGATGGCCACACCTGGCTTCTACCAAGAAACAGTGCTTTTGAACCAATTCTTGGAGATCACGCCGTAATTCTTGGAAAAGTTGTAGCAGTCCTCAGAGGGATTTAGCAGCCTCTAAATCAGCAGCCAGTTCTTCTGACACCATTGCATGAAGAACAGTTCCTTCTTCAACGTACTCCATTGATAAAACTTTGCCTCTGAGGTGAGCCTTGGAAACAAGGTCTCCGCGTGAGTATGGAATAACTCCCCTGAATTCGATTTCAGGCTTGGGCAAACTAGCCGCAATTTGCTTTTCTAGTTCTGTTATGCCCTCTCCTGAACGAGAAGATATCAACATCGAGCCCGGCACTAAACCCCGAAGTTCAACTTGTCTCTGCTGATCGACTAAATCAATCTTGTTGAACACAATCAATTCCGGCAACGAACCGGCCCCGGCATCTGCAATTACCTCACGGACCGTCGCAATTTGACCAAGCGGATCGGCATCAGTGGCATCAACCACATGAACAATTAGGTCAGCTGCCGCTATCTCCTCCAGTGTTGAACGAAAGGCTTCAACTAATTGGTGAGGTAGGTTGCGAACAAACCCAACAGTGTCAGAGATTGTGTATTGCCTGCCATCAGGAGTTTCATGCCTTCTTACGGTTGGATCCAAGGTGGCAAAAAGCGCATTTTCAACTAACACTCCAGCTTTGGTTAGTCGATTCAACAGTGAGGATTTGCCTGCATTGGTGTAACCAGCAATGGCAACTTGCGGAATAGAAGACTTCTCTCGCTTGGCTCGCTTTGTGTCACGAGCAAGCTTCATGGTAGAAATCTCCCGGCGCAATTTGGACATTCGGGTGTTGATGCGACGACGATCTAGCTCAATTTTTGTTTCACCAGGACCTCGGGACCCGATTCCAACACCACCCGCTGCTTGACCACCAGCCTGACGCGACATTGATTCACCCCATCCGCGAAGTCGAGGCAATAGGTATTCGAGTTGGGCAAGTTCAACCTGCGCCTTACCTTCTTTGCTCTTCGCATGCTGAGCAAAGATGTCAAGAATGATGGCAGTTCTGTCAATTACCTTGATTTTGACTACATCCTCTAAAGCTCTTCGTTGAGAGGGAGAAAGCTCGGAGTTTGCGATTACAGTGTCAGCCTTTAGCTCTCTAGCAAGCTCTCTTAGTTCTTGCGCCTTACCTTTTCCAAAGAACGTGGCCGGATCTGGCATGGCCCTGCGTTGCAGAACTCCAGCCAGCACCTCTGCACCAGCGGTCTCCGCTAGTGCCGCAAGTTCACGTAGCGAGTTCTCTGCCTGCTCAACGTTTCCCTGCCCCCAGACACCAATCAAAATTACGCGCTCAATCCTGAGTTTTCGATACTCGACTTCGCTAATGTCCTCGAGTTCGGTTGACAGTCCAGCCACTCGACGCAAAGACTCGCGTTCCTCTAGTTCAAGCTGATCGCCGTCGTAGTCATTTGGCGCACTGGCGCCGCGGCGCAGGATTCGCTGAAGAGTTGTTTCGTTTTCCATCTAACTAAAGACTATGCCTCTTATAGCATTGGGAGGGTGCCACAAGATCACTATTTCAGCGCAACTCCCAGTGGGAACGCGAAGCTTCGACCAGTCCGCTTTAGCGTTGCTGACCAAGAACTAACCCTAAATGCTGCGGCGGGAACATTTAGCAGTGGAAAACTGGACAAGGGGACGGCTGTCTTGCTGAAACTGTCTAACCGGTTTCCTTCCACAGGCAGAGTGCTAGACCTCGGTTGTGGCTGGGGACCAATCGGAATAAGTATTGCCAAACTTCAACCAGGCACTGAGGTTTGGGCTGTTGATGTCAACTCAAGGAGTGTTGAACTTGCCAATCAAAATTCCAAGGAGCTTTTGATCGAGAATTTTAAGGCTGTTACGCCTGAGCAATTGCCAACCGATTTGAAATTCAAGGAGATCTGGTCAAATCCCCCAATACGAATTGGCAAGCCAGCTCTGCATAAACTCCTAATGACCTACTTGGAACGCTTGACTGAATCTGGTCGGGCTATGTTGGTGGTTCAAAAACAACTAGGTGCCGAGAGCTTGCTTGGTTGGTTAGCTGATCAAAATAGTCAGTGGAGAGTAACTCGAGTCCTAAACGAAAAGGGCTACTGGGTAATTGAAGTCTTTAGTTCTCCCAAGTCCCCGTAAAAGTCAACTCAGCATTTCCGCTGATTGCAACGTGCTCGCCGTCTTCGGCGGCGAACATCTTGACAGCTAACTCTCCTCCGGGCACTAGCACTCGCCAATTGTTTTGAATTCCGCCTGCCCAGTGGCGAATTGCGATTGCAGCGGCAGCCACACCAGTTCCGCAACTAAGTGTCTCACCAACGCCTCGCTCGTGAACACGCATAGTTAGGCTCGCGACTCCCTGTTCAATAAGTGGTTCGCTTGGCACAACGTATTCAATGTTTGCTCCTGCTGGTTGGGTGGGCTCTAGTTCAGGAGAGCGATTTAGATCCAACTGCTCCAATTCCTGCAAATCAGCCAATGCAACAACAACGTGGGGATTTCCCAAATTCACGTGGAGGCCTGGCCTCGCCACCTTCAAGCCATAACTTCTGACCAGGACTTCCTCTTCAGAAATTCTCCAAACACCTAAGTCGACTGCGAAACCAGTAGCCGTTTGGGTCAAGTCTTTGATCCCAGCTCTGGTAGCGATAGGTAGAGTGCTTCCGGATTCAAAACTGATTAGCTGATTTTCCAATAAGTATCGGGCAAATACCCTGATGCCGTTGCCGCACATTTCCGCTTTAGTTCCATCTTGATTGCGGTAATCCATAAACCACTGAGCCGCTGGCTCCTCAGCCAGCAGGAAATCAACTTCACTGCCCTTGGTTGGTCTGGCAATAATCAAACCGTCGGCACCAATTCCGAAATTACGGTTACAAATTTTGCGAATCTCAGCTTCGGATAAATCAAGTTGTCCGACTTGATCCAATAACAACACAAAGTCATTACCGGTGCCATGACCTTTGGTGAACTGAAGACCCATTGCTACAGCCTAATCAGCTTCATTGCCTGGCCGATGAGGTCCTGCTGTGAATCCAGCCAGCTAATCCGAGAATCGCGATAGAACCAGGTTCTTTGCTTCTTGGCATATCTCGTAGTTAGGAAAACAGTCTCTTCCTTGGCTTGCTCTTCAGTAATTTCACCTTGAAGTTGAGTGAAGGCCTGCTTGTAGCCGATTGCAACAGCCGCGGTTGCTGAAAGCTGCCCGTAGCGATCGAGCAGGCTTTGGGCCTCTTCTAATAGTCCGTTTTGCCACATCTGATCAACTCTGATTTGAATTCGCTGATTGAGCTCTTCCTTATCAACGTCTATTCCAATTTGAATGCAGGGTCTTCGATAGCTTGGCTCTGGTAAGGAAGAGGCGAAGCTTTTACCGCTGAGGGTAATCACCTCTAATGCCCTTATGACTCGACGCTTATTCGCAGCTGGGATCTTGCTCGCCGCTATCGGATCCAGATTCCTCAGGCGCTCATGCATGTTGAGTGCTCCAACTTGCTCCGACTCCTGCTCAAGCTTCTCGCGAAGGCTTGGATCGGTTGGTGCAAACTCAAGCTCATCTAGAGCAGAGGCCAAGTACAAAGTGCTTCCGCCAACCACTATTGGAATGTTTCCTCTTGCTTGAATCTCTTGCACGCTCTGATCAAAAAGTGCCCTGTATTCGACCGCTGTGATGTCGTTGGTAGGGGCAATGACCGATAACAGATGGTGTGGAACACTTTGCATCTGGTCAATTGAGAGCTTGGCGGTACCGATGTCCATGTCTTGATACAGCTGCATGGCATCAGCATTGATAATTTCTGCGTTTCCAAGCTGTTGCGCGATTGCTATTGCCAACCCGGTTTTGCCACTGGCAGTTGGACCGACCAGTGCGATGATTTCAGCCACGTTTGGCTCTAATTGGAATCCCCAGATTCACCTTGCCAGTTGAACAAGATCCAGCCAGGGCCCGCTCGGACGCATCACCACCAGCGGTTCGACGAAGTTCATATTTGGAACCCTCAAAGCTGTCTGCAATTAGGAAGTAAGGAGCTGCCCGCGTAACCTGAACACGAACCAAATCACCTGGTCTGGGAACCTCGGCATTTGCAGGCACCTCAAAGTGAACAAGACGATTGTCTCTCGCTCGCCCGGTCATGCGATTGGTATTGCTGTCTTTTCTGCCTTCCCCATTGGCAACCAGAACTTCGACTTCCAGCCCAATTTGATTTTGATTTTCTTGCCAAGCAACCTCATTGACCAGCTCTAGTAGCCGCTCATAGCGTTCCTGGACTACTTCCTTTGGGATTTGATCTGGCATGTCAGCAGCCGGCGTGCCTGGCCGCTTGGAGTACTGGAATGTGTATGCCATGGCAAATTTTGCTTTGCGGACAACTTCCATTGTTGCTTGAAAGTCTTCTTCAGTTTCACCTGGAAAACCAACGATGATATCAGTAGTTATAGCTGCGTTTGGAATTCTCGCTCGAACGTTGTCAAGTATGTTCAAGTATCGATCGGATCTATAGCTTCGCTTCATTGCTTTAAGCACTGAGTCCGAACCGGATTGCAGTGGCATGTGAAGCTGCGGCATCACGTTGTGAGTTTCAGCCATCGCGTCAATTACGTCATCGGTGAATGCTGCTGGATGAGGAGAAGTAAACCTCACTCGCTCTAGTCCTTCTATTTCCCCGCAGGCTCGCAATAGTTTTGCGAATGCTCCGCGATCTCCAAATTCAACGCCATAGGTATTTACATTTTGTCCCAGCAGCGTTACCTCTACCACTCCATCGGCAACTAGTGCCTGAATCTCAGCAAGAATGTCTCCTGGTCGACGGTCTTTTTCTTTTCCTCTGAGTGAAGGAACAATGCAAAATGTACAAGTGTTGTTGCAACCAACCGATATAGAGACCCAACCGGCATAGGCGTTCTCACGCTTGCTTGGCAGCGTCGAGGGGAATGTTTCTAGCGACTCCAGAATTTCAATTTCAGCCGACTGGTTATGGCGAGCCCGCTCCAGCAAAACCGGCAGCGAGCCCATGTTGTGTGTGCCGAACACTACATCAACCCACGGTGCCTTTTTCTGAATAAGATTTTGGTCTTTTTGTGCCAAACAGCCACCCACGGCTATTTGGAAATCTGGATTGGCTTCCTTGCGGGCAAGCATGGTTCCGAGGTTCCCATAGAGCTTGTTGTCTGCATTTTCCCTAACTGCGCAGGTGTTGAATACCACTAAGTCGGGATTGTTGTCTTGAGCGGGTAGATACCCAGCAGATTCAAGCAGACCAGAAATCCGCTCACTGTCGTGAACGTTCATCTGGCAGCCGTAAGTGCGGACTTCGTAGGTTAGAGACATCGCATAGGGATTTTACCCCTGCTTTTCGGCTGCCCGCACTGCCGCTGAAACAACCGCGCTAGGGAACCCTCTACGCATCAGAAAGCCGCTTAGTCTTCGATACCTGACATCTGGTGCCAGGGCCGTCATCCGCATGATTCTGCGGCGAGCTAGCTCGTTTGCCAGATCCTGCTGCTCCTGGGCTGAAACAGTGGAGCAGACCTCTTCAATGATTGAGTCAGCCACACCCTTCTGGCGCAACTCGCGAGCTACTAGCTTGACCGCTTTCCCCTTGGCCAGTCGAGCGGCAAGAAAACCCTTGGCATAGCTCTCATCATCGATCAAGCCTGCAGCTAGAAAATCCCCAATAGCCCAATCAATCAACTCTTGGGGAATTTCTCGCTTTAGCAAAACCTCACGAAGTTGACGTTCAGTTTTGGCGCTACGTGTTAGCTGGTGAAGAAGAATGTTCTTAGCCCGTTTTTCGAGCTTTTCTTCACTCGGCATAATCAGAACTAAGCATCGTTGGCTGCTTTAGCAGCCTTTGGCTTTGCTTCCTCTTCAATTGTCTCAGCCGGTAGATCTGCAACTGCTCTAGGAACACCTACACCTAGCTTGACTTTAATCTTTTGCTCAATGGTGTCAGCTAGTGCTGGGTTCTCCTTGAGGTACTTGCGGGAATTCTCTTTACCCTGACCTAGCTGCTCGCCCTCATAGGTGTACCAGGCACCTGATTTCTTTACGATGTCTTGTTCGACACCGAAGTCAATCAGGCTTCCTTCGCGAGAAATTCCTTCACCAAATAGGATGTCAAATTCAGCCTGTCTAAATGGTGCAGCTAGCTTGTTCTTCACGACCTTTACTCTTGTTCTGTTTCCAACAGATTCTTGGCCGTCCTTTAGAGTTTCAATTCTGCGAATGTCTAAACGAATAGATGCGTAGAACTTAAGCGCCTTTCCTCCGGCAGTAGTTTCTGGTGAGCCAAAAAAGACACCAATTTTTTCACGCAACTGGTTGATGAAGATTGCAGTTGTCTTGGTTTGGCTAAGTGCACCAGTTAGCTTTCGAAGAGCCTGTGACATTAGCCTGGCTTGCAAGCCAACGTGAGCGTCACCCATCTCTCCTTCGATTTCCGCTCTTGGAACAAGTGCGGCCACGGAGTCAATTACGATGACATCAATCGAGCCAGAGCGAATCAGCATGTCTGCGATTTCAAGAGCCTGCTCACCGGTGTCAGGCTGGCTCACTAGAAGCTCATCAATGTTCACACCAAGCTTTTTGGCGTATTCAGGATCTAAAGCGTGCTCTGCGTCAATAAAAGCAGCAACGCCGCCTGCTTTCTGAGCGCTAGCAATAGCGTGCAAGGCGATGGTGGTCTTACCCGAAGATTCTGGACCGTATACCTCAACGATTCTGCCTTTTGGAAGGCCGCCAATTCCTAGCGCGGCGTCTAGGGCAATCGACCCGGTTGGAATGGATTCAATCGGGGCACGTTCTTCGCTGCCCAGTTTCATGACCGAGCCCTTTCCGAACTGACGGTCAATTTGGGCTAGTGCGGTCTCTAGCGCCTTTTCGCGATCTGAAGCTGTTGGCATTGCGTCCTCATTTCCTCTGTTTTTAGCCATGCTCCAGAAGCTAGCTGGCGGCTCTGACACTTTGGGGCTAATCCGACACACTGGGGATAACCCGGCAAATGCTTAAGTTGAGAAAACTCTAGGCGTTCGAACAAAATTTCGAATAACGCTACTCGGCGTGTCTTGGGGACTTATTTTTACCCTGCCTACGATCCGCGGGAACATTGAGCTGATCGCAAATGGCAAGCCATATGGCTTTAGGGTCCTCCCCGGCCTGAATTAGCTGCCTGGGAGTCTGATCTGCCAAGTGGTCCAGTCGAGTATCACTCAGGATTACCTCGGCCAATTGCTCGCCAAACTCGTCCTGGACAAGTTCAAAAAATCGACTGAGGGTCACTGCCTAGAAAATAGGTCTGAGGCCGCCACGAAGTCATCAGGCAAGGTGTCAGGGATGAAGGTGTCATCAAAGTAGAGGCCTTCTGCTGCTGCCAGGCGCTCAGAAACATCCTTCAGGACTACCGAAAGGGGCACCTGTAGGGCATCCGCCACCGAAGCCAAGATCTCTGAGGAGACCTCCTTCTGGCCACGCTCAACCTCAGACAGGTAGCCCAAAGCCACCGATGCCTTAGCCGCGACCTGACGCAGGGTCTGACCCTGTGCTTGGCGGTGCTGGCGAAGTACGTCGCCAATCTCTTGCCTTAGAAGTACCAATTTTCCTCCTGGGGCTCTAATTTACCCCCTGCTAGGGACAAAGATAGAGCTCCGTGCTGAATGTTTCCTGAAGTTAAACCTAAAACAGGCCAATCTCTTCCCGTAGCAGGACTAAAGCTCTCTCTAGGCAGGAGATTCTAATTTCACTTCTGGTGCCCTCGAACTGCTCGGCAAAGACCTTGGTGCCACGCTCGGAACTGATGGCCAAATAGACCTCACCTACCCCGTGGTGGCCAACTGGATCTGGCCCGGCCACGCCAGTGGTTGACAGCCCAATTACCCGAGCCTCTTCGAGATTCATGGCGGAGGCAAACTTGGTTCGAACCCCACTTGCCATCTGCGCTGCAACCTCGGGGTCTACTGCTGATTGCATTTGCAAAAGGCTTGGTGAGACTCCAAGGGTCTGAGTCTTGATTTGATCTTGATAGGCATTGATCCCACCCAGCACCACTTTTGATGATCCTGGCACATCAACCAGCGTCGAACAAATCAAGCCTGCAGTAATCGATTCAGCTAGTGCTAGGTAAAGCCCCTTTGCAAACGCGTCAGAAATTATTTCTTCGGCCACAGGTACTGCACTCCTGTCCAAACCGTCAAGGCAACTGTGAACCACAGCACCACCTGGGTCAAGATCAAATACCACTCCCCCAAGAAACCAAATGGAGCAATCACTAGACAGACGGCAACAATTTGCATCACAGTCTTAAACTTTCCCCCACCGCTTGCCGCAATCACTTTCTTCTTTATGACAGCTAGTCGATAAACAGTTATGCCAAGCTCTCGAACCAAGATGATGACAGTTGCTGTCCATGGCACAGCTTCTAGAATTGACAAAACAATCAGCGAGCCGCCCAGGAGTGCTTTGTCTGCAATGGGATCCAAAATTTTCCCAAGGTTAGTAACTAATGAACGTCTTCTAGCAATTGCTCCATCTAAACCGTCAGTTGATGCCGCAAGAATCAAAATCAGCATCGCGATAAATCTCAACCAGGGATCAGACCAAAATTCCAGCAGCATATAAAGAACCACTGGCACCAGCGCCAAGCGCGCTGAAGTTATTAGATTGGGCGTTTGGCGGTAAAGAAAACTGTTAGAAGTCATCTTTTCGTCCGGTGAGCTGCCAGGCGTCTTCATCAGGGCTATCCTCCCCTGCAACAGCATCACCCGCAACCGGTGATTGGCCAGTAATTCTCGCCAGTGCCTTGTGCATGTCTTCCGGGCGAATCAGTACCTCGCGAGCTTTCGAGCCCTCTGACGGACCAACAATTCCTCTGGACTCCAAAAGGTCCATTAGCCGGCCAGCTTTAGCAAAGCCGACTCGAAGCTTTCTTTGCAGCATGGAAGTAGACCCAAATTGTGAGTTCACAACCAAGTCACACGCTGCCAACAGAACATCTAGATCATCACCGATCTCGCTATCAACCATCCGAGACTGGCTAACCTGATTCACATCACTTCGGTATTCAGGATCCATTTGAGCTTTCACGTGGTTCACCAGCTTCTGCAGCTCCGGCTCACTTACCCATGCTCCCTGGACTCGAATTGGCTTGTTGGTTCCCATCGGCGCAAACAGGGCATCACCCTGGCCAACTAACTTTTCCGCTCCGGGTCCGTCCAAGATAACTCTGGAATCCGTTACAGAAGAAACAGAGAAGGCAAGTCTGGAAGGAACGTTTGCTTTGATCAGTCCGGTAACGACATCCACCGATGGGCGCTGAGTTGCCAAAACAAGGTGGATTCCGCTCGCTCTTGCTAGCTGGGTGATTCGCACAATTGCATCTTCTACATCTCTGGGTGCAACAATCATCAGATCAGCTAGCTCATCCACCACTACCAAAAGGTATGGATAGGGCATCAGTTCGCGCTGCGAGCCAGGCGGCGGAGAAATCTCACCGGCCGCTACAGCTCTATTGAAGTCATCAATGTGTTTAAAGCCAAAAGAAGCTAGGTCGTCGTATCGGGAATCCATCTCCCGCACAACCCACTGCAGCGCTTCTGCTGCCTTTTTAGGATTGGTAATGATTGGTGTAACCAGATGCGGAACACCTTGGTAAGCGGCAAGCTCGACACGCTTAGGGTCAATCAAGACAAGTCTTACCTCTGCTGGAGTTGCCCTCATCAAAACTGATGCAATCATGGAGTTCACAAAACTGGACTTACCAGCACCGGTCGCTCCCGCAACTAAAAGGTGAGGCATCTTGGCCAGGTTGGCAACTAAGTAGCCACCTTCAACGTCTTTCCCTACTCCAATGGTCAGTGGATGATTAGCTGCCTGGGCATTTTTGCTTCTTAGGACATCGCCCAAGGTAACAATCTCGCGATCGGTATTTGGAATCTCAATTCCGATCGCACTCTTGCCAGGGATAGGAGAGAGAATTCTGACCTCGTTCGATGCAACAGCGTAGGAAATATTGTTGGTTAGGCGAGTTACAGCTTCTACCTTTACTCCGGGCGCTAGCTCGACTTCATATCGAGTAACCGTTGGGCCTCGCTGGAAGCCAGAGACTTTGGCCTCAACATCAAACTCTTTGAATACGTCATCGATAGCAGCAGCGACCTGATTGTTGGTTGCGGTGCTCGCTTTGGCAGGTGACCCGGCTGCCAAAATGCCGAGCCCTGGCAAAACATAAGGTTTTCTCTCCCGAGGAGTTGGCAGATCAATCGGTTCTGTCAATCCCTCTTCTTCGCGCAGGAAAGCTATTTCTGGTTCGTTTTCAAGGGACTGGTCTGGAATCTCTAATTCAGGAAGATCTTCAGTTACTGGTTCGGCCAAAATTTCTAGCGGTGTTTCGAAGGCTTGGGGTTCTTCTTTCTCTCGCTGCCACCACTTACTAACAGGCTCTGGTTTCTCTTTCTTTTCTTCACTAACTCCAAATAGGAAGCCGTAAAGCTCTCGTAGCTTCGGTCCAATTTGATTTGGCGCAGTACCAGTCATAATCAAAATTGATACAAGCGATAGCAGGACTAGGGCTGGAACAGCTCCCCAGATTGTCAACAGAGTTATCAGTGGGCCACCAATTAGCCAACCAAACAAACCTCCTGCGCTAGCGAGCGCCGGGACTCCGTCATTCGGAGAAGGCAGTGATGAAAAGACATGGAAGAACCCTGCGATCACCGAAAGCAACAACCAAAAACCAAGAGCAAATCTAGAGGAGTCGCGCATAGATGAGGGATGACGGAAAAGATACATCGCATACGCAAACAGCACCACCGGCAGGCCAAAGCTCACTAAACCAAAAAACAATCCAAAGGTGAACTGGTGCAGTAGCACTGCCCAAGCCTCATTGCTTAGGAACCAAGCAAAAATCACACCTAAAACACTCAGGACGAAAAGAGCAAAAGGGGCTCCGTCGCGCCTCTCCTCAACCGGTATCTCCTTACTAAAGGATCGAACCAGCTGACCGAGGCCGTGGGCGGCTGCCATGTACCCGCGCTGAACTTTGTCAAAGAAGCTCTTGGAGTTGGCCGATTTGGGCTTGGCAACTGTTGCTGCCGAGCGTGACTTTTTAGTGCCGCCAGCTCGATTGGGCGGCTTAGTCTTTCCAGCCATGCTAGAAAAATAGCAATTGGAAGGGCAAAACCGGCTTAGGCAGGTCGAGAAGAGTAGACAACGATGGGGATAATCATCGGCTTGCGTCGATGCGCTTTTGCCACCCACGATCCAACCGTCTTTCGAATTACCTGTTGGAACTGGTGGCTATCCCTGACACCATCGCTGGCAGCCTGAGCCAAGGCCTGTTGAATCGCGGGCAAGATGTCATCAAAGACATGATCTTCTTCTGCATAGGCCCTTGCCTTGATGGCTGGACCCTCGACTAACTGACCCGTCTCTTTATTCACTACAGCAAAGATAGAAATAAAGCCCTCTGCTGCGAGAGTTCTGCGGTCTTGTAAATCGTCTTCAGTGATCTTGCCAACTGCACCGCCATCGACATAAAGCATGTCGCAAGGAATCTTGCCGACTAATTCCGCTTTCCCATCCTTGAGATCTACCACACCACCGTCTTCGGTGACGACTATGTTCTTCTCGCTAATACCAGTTCGCCTAGCCAGACGAGCATTTGCCACTAAGTGACGATATTCTCCATGAATAGGCATGACATTTTTCGGCTTCAAGATGTTGTAGCAGTAGAGCAGCTCTCCGGCAGCTGCGTGACCGGAGACGTGAACGTTTGCATTCCCCTTGTGAACAACATTGGCACCTAGCCTGGTAAGCCCATCAATCACTCGGTAGACGGCATTTTCATTGCCAGGAATCATAGAGCTGGCTAGCAAAACAGTATCTAGCTCTCCAATTTCAATCTGATGGTCGCTATTGGCAATCCTGGCTAAGACCGCCATTGGCTCCCCCTGCGAGCCAGTTGACATGTAAACCAATTGGTGATCCGGCATGTCCTGCGCTTCTGATAGATCAACCACCGCGCCATCAGGAATTTGAAGAAAACCAAGTTCTGACGCAATCTTCATGTTCTTGACCATGCTGCGGCCCACAAATACCACCTTGCGGCGATTTGCAAGAGCAGCCTCAATTACCTGCTGGACTCTGTGCACATGAGATGCAAAGGATGCCACCACAACTTTGCCGCGAGTTTTGGAAATGACAGTATCGATCACTGGTCCAATGTCACGCTCGAGCGGCGTGAATCCAGGAACATCAGCATTTGTCGAATCAACCATGAATAGGTCGACTCCTTCTTGACCTACCTTGGCAAATGCTCTCAGGTCTGTGAGCCGGCCATCCAGTGGCAGCTGGTCCATCTTGAAATCACCTGTTGCCAGAACGGTTCCCGCATTAGATCTGATAATCACCGCTAGAGAATCTGGAATCGAGTGGTTGACTGCCACAAACTCACATTCAAAATCGGCGACTTTGACTTTCATGCCTTCACTAACAATGTTGATAGGGGCATTGACTCTGTGCTCGGCAAGCTTTGACTGCAAAAATGCGATGGTTAGCTTGGACCCATAAACCGGAATGTCGGGACGCATCTTCAAGAGGTATGGAACCCCTCCTATGTGGTCTTCATGTCCGTGAGTTAGGACTAGACCTGCAATCCGATCCAGTTTGTCAGATAGATATCCCAGGTCCGGAAGAATCAAGTCCACGCCAGGTTGAGTTTGCTCGGGAAATAAGACGCCACAATCGAGAATCAAAATCTTTCCATTGATTTCAAAAGTCGTGCAGTTTCGACCAATTTCACCGATACCACCAAGCGGAATAATGCGCAGGGTGTCCTTTGTCAGTGGCGCTGGAGAGTTCACTAGCGAGTGGTTCCCGCTACCTTAGGCAGCGCTCCGCCAGCAGCCGCATTGCGATCTGGTCGGAAGTTATCAAAACTAATTCCAGGAACTGCTACAACCTGATCAATTCCACCCTCAATCAAGGCAGCTTCATGATCCTCTGGGCCCACTAAAGGAAGACGAACTCTAGGGGAATTAATCTTGCCTAGACCATGTAGCACATACTTGGCCGCAACGGTGCCGGGAACGTGAGTCATGATTGCTCTCTGCAGGGGCTCTAATGCGTTGTGAACCTTGAGGGCTGAATGGAAGTCGTTTCGATTGGTCGCATCAACCATTTCACGATATGCATGTGGCGCAAGATTAGCCGTAACACCAATCAGGCCGGTTGCCCCGATAGCAATGTGAGGCAACACGTTGGAATCATCGCCTGAGAAATACATAAGTCCAGTCTCGAGCATCAAACGTGATGCTTGAGCCAAGTCACCTTTCGCATCCTTAATCGCGACAATGTTGGGGTGCTTCGCTGCTCGATGAAAAGTCTCATAGGAAATTGCAACGCCTGTGCGACCGGGGATGTCGTAAAGAATCACCGGCAAATCAGTTGCATCGGCAATCAATCGGAAGTGAGTGAGAATTCCGGCTTGAGTTGGTTTGTTGTAATAGGGAGTGACAACCATCACTCCATCAGCGCCGGCTTTTTCACTGGCCTTGTAAAGCTGGATGGCATGGGCTGTTTCATTGGATCCACCACCGGTAATGATTTTGGCTCGTCCGGCTGAAACACTCTTGCCTACTTCAACTAATTTAATCTTCTCGGCATCTGTCAGAGTTGAAGTTTCTCCAGTGGTTCCAGTTACAACAACACCGTCCGCTCCATTTGAAATTACATAATCAATGTGCTTTTCAGTGGCGGCCCAGTCAACCTCGCCCTCAGCAGTCATCGGAGTGACCAGCGCGACAAGTACCTGGCCGAAGATGTCTTTTTGCTGAGTAACCATCTGGTAAGCCTAGCGACTTCGAAACTAAGGGGCTACTCGGCCATTTTCATTGAATGCCTGGTAGCTAAGCGGCATGAGTTCGGCCCAGAAATCTTCCATCTTTTCCGCAACCATCTCAATTTCTCGCTGCGGGAAAGAAGGGAAGTGAGTACCTTCGCGCTTGGTGCGCAGGGACAGGAAATTCATTAGGGATCGCGAGTTCATGGTCACATACATGCTCGAATAGATGTTTAGAGGAAGGACAATTCTGGCGACTTCTCTAGCAACTCCCGCTTCCAGCATGCGCTGGTAAGCCTCGTAAGCAGAACGAGTGATCATCATGGTCTCTTGCTGAACTAGAGCAAACTGCTCTGCTGTGCCATCAACGAACTCGTAATGTCCTGGCTTGCCGATTTGGATCAGTTTTCTATCCTGACCTGGAACATAAAAAACAGGCCTCAATTCACGGTAGCGACCAGATTCTTCGTTGTAGCTAGCAATGCGGTGGCGCATAAATTCTCGGAACACGAAAATCGGAGCTTGAACATAAAAAGTCATGGAGTTGTGCTCAAAGGGAGATCCATGACGATCACGCATCAGATAGTTGATGAGGCCTTTATCTTTCTTTTCGGCTTCCGCATCAGTGAGCTTGGCGGAGTCCAAAGTCTGCTCACCCTGAGTGGAAACTCGGGCAGCGAATAGGACGTCGGCATCCCTTGCACTGTGGCGGATTAGCTCTACAGTTACGTCGCTTCTAAATTCAATGTCGCTCATCGGCAAAAGCCTAGGGGGTTCTGGCCAAGTAAAAAGGTGTAACACTCCGCCGCATCGGCTCAAAGTGGCCTAACCTAGGGCAGTGGATTCCTTGTTGCCCGTTATTGCGCTAGTCGCCACAGCAACCTTGGTGGGTATTGCCTATCGACTGCTAAGGGGTCGCGGCCACCGTGTGCTTGGCCGCCAGCAAATAGAGCTGAGAAGATTAAGGCCGACAAAAAATGGAAATCTATCCACTGAACTCGGAAAACAGGCGACTCTTCTCCAGTTCTCGACTCAGTACTGCGGGCGGTGCCCAAGTGTGCGCAGACAACTAGCTCAACTCGAAAGCCAACACGCAGGGATATCTCACCTTGAAGTCGACATCACAGATCGAATTAATGTAGCGGCAAGATTTGGTATTACCCAGACCCCAACAATCTTTTTATTGAATGCAAAGAGTGAGCTGGTCTACCGTGTTGGTGGTATACCAAATGTACTTAAACTAAATCAGGAACTAGAGAAACTAGGAGTGAAATGACCGCGCTTATTGATCCGAGGGCACCAAGATTTGGAGCTGCCATAACTTCTGGCATTGCAATTGTTGGCTTCGCTGATGCCTTCACTAGTTTTGGTCCAATCAGCACTGTAGCCAGCTTGACTCTTTTAGTGCTATTCGTGTGGAGCGTTTTCCTTCCTGGCTCTCACCCATACAAGTTTTTGTTTGGGTTAATTCGGCCAAGAATTGGTGAGCCTAAGGAGCTGGAAGACGCTAGGCCCCCTAGATTCGCGCAGCAAGTTGGACTATTTTTTGCAATCACTGCCTCAGTCGGCTTGTTATTGGCAAGTCAATCAATTGTCGCTATCGCCCTGGCATTTATTTTCATTGCGGCATTTTTGAATGCCTTCTTCAACTTCTGCCTGGGCTGCCAGATGTACCTAGTGCTAAAGCGCTTTGGCTTGTTTAGCAAGGGCAATTGATTTTCTAGCAGCCGCCCGTGCTCGCTTTCGATCTCCTAATTTGTCATAGGAATCAGCGAGCAGGAACCAGAGCATATAGTTGTGTTCGTCTGCCTGAATTCGGCGTTCGATTGACTCAAAAGCAAACTTGCCACTCGACTGCTCTGCCCGGCCACTTGGTCGAAGATCATATTCAGGCATCTCAATTTGGCTGGCTTGAACTAGGTCAGAAATCTTTGAAAGCCTTACCCCAAATCTAATTTCATAAAAAATTGCTGCAATTGCAGTCAATGGGAAAACCAGAATCGCAAAACCCAACGCTACTGCCACAGGTTGCGTCTCTTGAAGCAGAATGACACCGCGCTCGAAAAGCAAAAATGCATACAGCAAGGTAATGAATACCATTGCTGCTAACCAGATTTTGGTAAGCACCTAACCAAGCACCCGTTCTAAGCCAACGGTCAAGCCCTTCGCACTAGCCGTGAACTCGATGGCACGCAGAATCCCTAAGGAGTAGGCGTGATGGGAAGTCACATCGTGCAAGATGCTCAACTGCTCGCTTGCCCCAGCAAAAATAGTTTCTTGGCGAGCTGATACCCCTGGTAGCCGAACAGAGTGAATCGGGACACCAGCTACAGACTGTCCTCGCGAACTTTGCATGGCATCGTCAACCAAGTTGTTGACTGAACGATTTTCACCAATGATTTCAGCTGTTCGAATTGCGGTACCCGAGGGAGAATCTTTTTTTCCAGCATGATGTGTTTCGATGATTTCTGCCTCATGAAAGTGTTTGGCGGCTTCCGCAGCGAATCTCTGAGCCAACATCGAACCGATAGAAAAATTGGGCACAACGACTATGACAGCCGTTGATTGCAACAGAGCTTTTTGCAGCCCCGCCAGCTTAACTTCGGACCATCCCGAACTGCCAATCAGCAGTTTCTGCGAATTGGTGATGGCAAAGTCAGCTACCTTTTCACTGACATCTGGGGCGGTGAAGTCAATCAGGACATCAGCACCAAGAGCCGACTGCAGAGTTGACTTTGAATCCAAAGCAGCGTGCAGCTTCAAATTTGGATCAGTGTCAACAAGCTCTTTCGTAAGCTGCCCCATACGACCGGTAGCACCAATAATCGAAACGGAAATCATGGGCTAAACCTATCAAGCAAGCTTCTCAAGGAAAGACAGGTTCTTTCCTACCGCAACCAGAGTGCTGGGGGCCGCGGCTATCTTCTTGGCTATCCTTTGAACATCCTCTGGGGTTTGCTCATTAAACATGGCCAGCACCTCGCTAACTGCAAGGTACTCCCCTGACCCCAATTCCACGCCAACCAGGCGATTCATTCGGGCAAGAGTTGCCTCAAATCGCAAGGCGAGTGAGCCAGTGATATTCCCAAGTGCTAGATCAAATTCCTGCTCTGAAACGCCTTGCTCAGAGATTGCCAAAAGTTGCTCCCGCATCAACTTGATTGCCTCTTCGCTGTTGTCGCTGTTGCATCCCGCATACAAACCAAAGAATCCACTGTCTGAATAGCCGTGTTGATAGGAGTAGGTCGAATATGCCAGGCCTCTCTTTTCACGAATTTCTTGGTAAAGACGTGAAGACATCCCTCCGCCCAGAATGGTGTTGAAGATGGCCAGAGCGTAGCGATCTGCGTCCATGGAATGGGGGCTCTGGAAACCGAGAATCAGATGTGACTGCTGAGTATCTTTTTCAATGAATCGAAAGGGTTCCGGTGGGGGCGGAAGACGAAACTCTTGCAATCGCCTATCGGCAGGATCAGACTTGTGGGTCCAGCCCACCTCTGACAGCTGCTTTTGAACAATCTCAACCAGCTGTGCGTGATCTACTCCACCTGCGGCAGCGACAACCAGTGTCTTTGGCTGATAGTGCTGTTGGTAGTGATCAACCACCTGCTGCCGCTTGACAGCAAGAATGCTCTCCTTCGAACCGCCAATCGGTCTCCCTAGATCAGTTCCGGGCATAAGTGCATCAGCAAATGCTTCGTGCGCCACGTCCTCTGGGTCGTCATCATTCATGGCCAGCTCTTCAAGAATCACTGTCTTTTCGGTTTCAAAATCTTCTTGATTGATGGTCGCAGAGGTAAACATATCTAGAAGAACGTCAGTCGCTAACTCAAGAGCTGAATTCTGAACACGAGCGTAGTAACTTGTGTACTCCTTGGCAGTTGCCGCATTAGAAGAGCCGCCAACGGAATCGAATGCGATTGAAATGTCAAGTGCAGAACGACGCTGAGTTCCTTTGAAGAGCAAGTGCTCGAGAAAATGGGTTGACCCTAGATGGCTATCTTTCTCATCTCTTGAGCCGACCCCAACTGACATGGAGATAGCTACCGAGGGTGCCCCTTGGACGTGCTCAGTTAAGATGCGAACACCGCTGTCGAGGACGGTCTTTGAAACCGTGGCCTCGTCAGCGGTGAACTCAACAGATGCTTTTTTTGGAAGTAGCAACTAACTACTCCGACTTAGCTTCATCCTCAACAACTGGCACAAGTGAAAGCTTGCCGCGGTCATCAATCTTGGCAATTTCAACCAGGATCTTTTGGCCGACCTCAAGAACGTCTTCTACGTTCTCGACTCGCTTGCCACCTGAAATCTTCTTCAGTTCAGAAACGTGAAGAAGGCCATCCTTGCCAGGCATCAGGGAAATGAAAGCTCCGAACGTTGCAAGCTTGACCACTGTCCCCAGGAATCTTTCCCCGACTTCGGGAACCAACGGATTTGCAATCGCATTGATTGCTGCCTTCGCTGCTTCTGCCGCAGGACCATTGGTTGCTCCGATGAAGACCGTTCCGTCATCTTCGATGCTGATCTCTGCACCAGTGTCTTCCTGAATCTGGTTGATCATCTTGCCCTTTGGACCAATGACTTCACCAATCTTGTCTACTGGAATCTTCACCGAAATGATTCGTGGAGCGTATTGCGATAGCTCATCTGGAGCGTCAATAGCATCGGTCATAACGCCCAAAATGAACAGACGTGCTTCTTTTGCCTGATTCAGTGCTTTGGCAAGTTCTGCCGATGGAATTCCATCAAGCTTGGTGTCTAGCTGAATAGCGGTAATGAAATCGCGTGTTCCCGCAACCTTGAAGTCCATATCACCAAGTGCATCTTCAGCACCGAGAATGTCGGTTAGGGCTGCATACTCAGTCTTTCCGTCAACTGTGTCAGAGATTAGACCCATGGCAATTCCAGCCACTGGAGCACGAAGAGGCACACCTGCATTGAGCAGGCTCAAGGTGCTAGCACAAACCGAACCCATTGAGGTTGAACCATTTGAGCTGAGCGCTTCCGAAACCTGACGGATTGCGTATGGAAACTCATTCCTGGTAGGCAACACAGGCACAAGTGCTCGCTCAGCCAGCGCACCGTGACCAATTTCACGACGCTTAGGTGAACCAACTCGACCAGTCTCACCCGTTGAGTAAGGAGGGAAGTTGTAGTGGTGCATGTATCGCTTGGTGGTGACAGGAGTCAGCGCATCAATCTGCTGCTCCATCTTTAGCATGTTCAGAGTTGTGACACCTAGAATCTGAGTCTCTCCGCGCTGGAAGATTGCCGAGCCATGAGTTCTTGGGATCACAGCCACTTCAGCATCTATTACGCGAATGTCCTTGAGGCCTCGTCCATCAATACGAACGCCCTCTTTTAGCACGCGAGTGCGCATGATTTTCTTTGCAACAGCCTTGTAAGCAGCAGAGAACTCAGTCATCTGCTCTTCGCTGAGCTTGCTAGCAAGCTCTTCCTTAACTTTTGCCTTCAAGGTTTCATCAGCATCTTGACGAGCCTGCTTGTCGGCAATTTGGTAAACTTTGCTCAGTTCAGCCGCGGCTGCACCGGAAACAATTTCATATACCTCATCTGAATATGGCAAAAACAGCGGGAATTCCGCAGTTGCCTTCGCCGCATCTTTTGCAAGCTTGATTTGCGCTTCAACAAGTACCTTAATGAATGGCTTGGCTGCTTCCAATCCGGCTGCAACAACCTCTTCAGTTGGTGCCTTGGCGCCGCCCTGAATTAGGTCCCATGAGGTCTCAGTAGCTTCTGCCTCAACCATCATGATTGCAACATCGTGCTTGCCATTTTCTTCAATCACGCGACCAGCAACCACCATGTCAAAAACAGCGTTTTCAATCTCGGAGTGACGAGGGAAAGCAACCCACTGGCCATCAATTAGAGCAACTCGTACACCGGCAACTGGTCCAGAGAACGGAAGTCCTGCTAGCTGGGTGGACATTGAAGCTGCATTGATTGCAATTACGTCATACATCTCGTCAGGGTTGATAGACATAACAGTCACAACCACCTGAATCTCGTTTCTAAGTCCATCAACAAATGATGGGCGAAGCGGTCTATCAATCAAGCGCGCGGCCAAAATGGCTTCGGTTGATGGTCTTCCTTCGCGGCGGAAGAAGCTGCCTGGGATTTTGCCCGCGGCATACATTCTCTCCTCAACATCAATGGTCAGTGGGAAGAAATCGAACTGATCTTTCGGCTGCTTTGATGCTGAAGTTGCTGAAAAGAGCATTGTCTCTTCATCTAAATAGATAGCTGCACTGCCAGCTGCCTGCTGAGCAAGGCGACCGGTTTCAAAACGAACGGTGCGCTTACCAAACTTACCGTTATCAATAACGGCCTCTGCATATTTAATTTCTGGGCCTTCCATGGCCCCTCCTTATCCTCATTGCGCACGCAAACCAGACCCCAATTGGGTCAGCGTGCTAGAGGAGGAAGCGCTGGTCGTCAGTCAAGACATCTGGGGCAGTGACCCAGAAACCTCCACCGAGGACCCGCCTTCGTCTCCTCCTGTTACCAGCCTAACGAAATGGTTACGATTTGCCCAGTAAAAAACCCCAGGCAAATTGCCTGGGGTTCCAATCAAGCCAGTTATCGGCGAAGGCCGAGACGCTCCAGCAGTTTTCTGTAGCGATCGATGTCGATCTTCTGAAGGTAGCCAAGCAGTCTTCGACGCTGACCAACTAGCAAAAGCAAGCCTCTGCGTGAGTGGTGGTCATGCTTGTGGTCCTTCAGGTGCTCAGTTAAGTCTGAAATGCGGCGAGAAAGAACCGCGATTTGAACTTCTGGGCTGCCAGTGTCGCCTGGGCCTGTTGCATACTCCTGGATAATCTGCTGCTTGATTTTTGAATCAAGTGACATAGTGGGTCCTTTCCTATCCGCTGCGCGGCGCCAAAGGCAGGATGCCAGTAGCTCTCTTTATCCGCGGCCGTTAGACGGCGAACATCAGCTTAGGGAAAAACCGAGAAAATTGCTAGGCGGTGGTGCCCTCTTGCAGGCTGGCCGGGCTCTCAGGTTCAACATACTTGTTTCCGTCATAGAAGCTCCTCGACGGCTTGAGAGCAAAGACTAAATAAATGACCATAACCACCAAGAAAAGTCCAAAAATCGGCACGATCAAGAAAACCAGGGACATTAAATCTTCTGTCGAAAGCCTTAGTAGGTCTGGCGTGGCGGACAGGATTGATATTGCGCCAATAGCTGCAAAAACTCCGTAGGCAATTGGTATCAACTGCAGCAGAAGCCACTTAGCCGAAAATCCCGCATCATGAAATCTCCGAGCTGTCACAGAAAGATTCGGCACCAAAAGCGCGATAGCTAAAAAATTTGTGATTGGTGTCGGTTGAGACAACGTGTTTTGAAGTTGCATCCATTCATCTTGGACCGTTGGCACAGGCCAAAGCACAGCCTCCAAGGTTGTCGCGACAATACTGATCAAGATAGTGAAGAGAAACCAGTACCAAAACTCTGGCCTAGAGGCTCTGCCTCTAAAGTTGAAGTAGTTCTTGAAACCACTCACGACTGCATCTGCGAACGTCATGCTTTAACTCTACTCAGCCAGTAGCTCTTTTGCTCGCGCAATATCGGATGCGATTTGTGTCTTTAGCACCTCGACGGATTCATACTTTGCCCATCCTCTAACCTGAGCCACATATTCACAGACCACGACTTTGTCGTAGAAGTCCAAGTCATCCCGACCAATCACGTGAGATTCGAGAAGGCGAGGGACTGCTTCGATGGAGTCATTGGTTCCAACTGAATGGGCTGCAGGATAACGAATGCCCTCACAAGTTAGATAACCAGCATAAACACCATCTGCTGGCAAATACCCTTCCGAGGATCGAGAGAGATTTGCCGTGGGAAACCCGAGCTGTCTGCCAAGCTTTCTACCATGTTCAACCTCACCGACTGTTGCATGCAGTCTCCCAAGCAGAATGTTGGCAACCTCGACGTTGCCCTTATCTAGCAATTCTCTAATGTCACTCGTTGAAATCTTGTGCCCATCAACTTCAACGTTGGAAACTTCTCTAACCTGAAACCCTTGGCTGCTCCCGAGGGACCTTAGAACATCAACGTCGCCCCTCCCTCCGGCCCCAAATCTAAATCCTTCGCCGACCAGAACTAGGCGTGCCCGAAGAGGAACAAGGTGCTTAACGACAAAAGCATCCGGGCTGAGATCTGCCAAAGCATGATCGAAATGGAGCACCCTAAGGGCTTCGACACCGAGAGACTCAAAAAGTTCTTCCCTCTGATTTGTCCCTATCAATGGAAGAGGCACACTGCTTGGCTTAAGAACTGAATTTGGATGTCTATCAAAAGTTAGGACACAGGCAGCCAGACCGAGTTCCTCTGAGGTTTCGACTAGTTCATGCAAGAGTTGTTGATGTCCTAGGTGAAGTCCATCAAATTTTCCGATTGCCACCGCGGTGTCTGCAAATCCAGCAGGTAAAGAATCTGAAATCCTAAGCATTGATCTTCCTTAGCCATACAAACCCAACAAGAGGCAAAATCAAAGGTACAAAACCGTATCCAATCCCAAACCCAGACCAGACCGAAGGATGATTGAACCAGTCTGGAGTCAAGAGGCTCAAAGCCCCGACAGCCAACACTCCGATTGCCTCAAAGCCAATCGCATACTTGGCGTATCGGCGAAGGCGCGGCTTTGCTAGAAACAAGGTGGCAAGCACATAGACCAAGGCCGCAACAAACGATAAGGAGTAGGCAATGGGTGCCTGCTCGAACTCAAGCACAAGTTGATAAACAGACCTGGCGCTCGCAGATACTGCGAATACGGCATACACAGCGATCAGAATCCGACCGGGACCTAGCGTTTCTTGCACCCGCTAAGTCTAGAGCGGGCTAATTCGAAACTTCTGGTACTTCCGGAAGTGGTAAACCGCTTCCTAGAACCGCAGCAGAAGCAACTCGTACTTTTTCTTCCAGAGCAACCAAGGCAGAGGTCGCAATCAACCCCTGGGCATCAAGTCGAACCGCAAATCTAGCAACTGCCCGAACAGCAAGCGAATCCTCACCGCAAATTGTCAAATTGACTGGCACTAATGCTTTGTAGGGAATAGCTGCCTCAGATGTGCCGGGTGATGGCAATGGGGTTGCCTGGGTCTCAAACTTAGTAGTGATGATTTGGCCATTAGTTTCAGTGCTGAACATGGTGGAACCGGCATAAATTGACTGCTGATCTGCCAACAAGGTTCCTTCTGGAGTTTCGATGTTTGCAACTGTGGCGCCGGCGATGCTGGCTTCTGACAGCGGCATCAGGGCAATACTCCCAGCAGGCATTTCAAAAATAAGATCCGAGAAGACTGCCTTAGGATCATCTTTCAGCAGCGTGAAGGATTTCTCAACGCCTGCCAATTCCCCACTCCATTGCTGCATCGCATCAATCAAATGCCTATTTGAATTTGGTATTACTTGAATCGGAAGATTAGGAAAAGAAACCTCTGGATTTAGTTCGCTAACAAGCGGATCTGACCAATTTGAAATAGCCCCCGTGAAAATACCTTGAATAGCCTCTCCGGAAAGATTTATTGAAAAAGCCTCATCCAAGTAGAAAACAACAGCCGCTGCGTCAAACGCAATTGGCGCTGAAGCAATTGGCTCACACTGGGCGTCGAAAATTGACGCGAAAATCTGAGCATCCTCTAAAGTCTCAGCCTCAAAAATTGAAAGGTCGGGGCAGGCGGTAGCAATTGGTTCACCCCAGGTGTAGATCAAATCTGCGAATCCAGGATCCATGTAAACGGATATCTCACCTGAATCGCCGCACTGGACAACTTGCTCAGCTTGCTCTACAAGCAAGGATTGAGGGATAGGTGGATCACATGCAGTTAGTGTGGCGAGTGAAACAGCTGCAATAACAACTAATCTGCTGACTTTCATGTCTATCCTCCACTTGTGTAATCGAGGCCCAAGGCTTGAGCCTTGGGCCTCGATTTTGTAACTATTAGCGAATGCGATCGATGGTTCTGTTGGCAACTGTCAGGAATGAGCCTGAGAATGCAACGTAACCGAGGTTTGCACCCTTCTGTGGAACACAAGTGTTTACAACGAACTTAATGAAGTTACGTGCGGCTTTTGCTTGTGGTGTTGCTGCCTCAGTTGGAGCCATGACGTAGGCAACTAGCACGATGGAATAGAAGTTTGTGGTCTTCTTGCTTCCAGTGAGACCGGACTTGGCGTTGTAGTTGAAAGTCACTACGCCATTTGAATCCATCTTCTGTGCTGCAAGAAAGTTTCGTGCAGTCGCAACGGTTGGCTTAACAAACTTGCCGGCAGCGTTCTGGACAGAGGCTAGTCCGAAGCGTTCAGCCAGCGCATCTGCAAGGTCTAGGTATCCGATCGAATATGGAGTTTTCTTGATTTCGGCACGAACACCTTGGCTCTTGTCTCCAGCAATGCCCACTGCCTTGTTGCCAGTAGCGGTTGCCCAGCTATCGTTCTGGACCCAGCCGCCGTTTGGAACGGTCTGCTTTAGCCAGTTGGCGAAGTTGTTTGTTGTTCCAGAACCATCCTTGCGATAAACAACGTTAATGTTCTGATTTGGAAGACTCACGCCGCGATTTACTGCAGCGATTTTTCTGTCGTTCCACTTCTTGATTTTACCCAAGAAGATGTCTGAAATGAGAGCCGGCGTCAAGCGCACGTCCTTCAACTCTGGAACGTTATAAGCAATTGCGATTGGACCAGCGACGGCTGGAACATACGTGAAGTCAAACTTAGGCTCGGTGCCCTTTTCGTAAAGTGAGTCAGATGCACCAAAAGATGTTTTTCCGTCAGCAAAATCTTTCTTTCCTGTTCCCGAACCCGCTGGGTTGTAGGTAACAGCATCAGTGGTGTATCCGGCAATACACTCGGCAAACATCTTGCCTGCGTAAGAAGAACCGGAACCAGAAATGTCTGTTGCATGCGCGGCTGGAGCCACGACCATTGAGGCCAAAACAATTGCTCCAGAAGCTATAATCGCGGGAAGTTTCCGCATTTTTTCTCCTTCATTCTGTTTGTCTGGTGAACAATCACAGAAAAGCGTTCGTGGGTGAACAAAAGGACCTCGGTTGCGTTTACTGTATGCAAACTAATGGTTAACTCTTGGCTAACCAAAATGGCCATTTACGTAGGCATTGGTTCGTGGATCAATCGGACCGTGGAAAATTCTTTCTGTCTCTCCAAATTCAACTACGTGACCTGGTTCACCGTCTTCAGCTAGGAAGAAAGCTGTTTGATCAGAAATTCTTTGAGCCTGCTGCATGTTATGAGTCACGATCACAATCGTCATCGTCTGCTTCAGTTCCAGAATTGTTTCTTCAATTCTTCTGGTTGAGCCTGGGTCAAGGGCGGAACATGGTTCATCCATGAGCATCACTTCTGGAACCATTGCTAGACCCCTAGCTATGCAAAGGCGCTGTTGTTGACCGCCTGAAAGAGACAGTGCTGGCTCGTTTAGTCGATCTTTGACTTCAGTCCACATCGAAGCTCGACGCAAAGAGGTTTCCACGAGCTCTTCTTCACTATCAACTCTCTGGCCGGAGAGCCTAAGTCCGGATATGACGTTGTCCTTGATAGACATCGTGGGAAACGGGTTGGGTTTCTGAAAAACCATTCCAACCTTGAGCCTGACGTCTACGGGGTCTACACCGGTTTCATAGATGTCTCGCCCGTCCAAAAGCACTTTTCCAGCCAGGCCAGCCCCAGGAATCAGCTCGTGCATTCGATTTAGAGTCCGAATAAAAGTTGACTTTCCGCAACCCGATGGGCCGATGAGGGCCGTTACTTGATTTGAAGGGAATGTCAGTGAGACGTCTCGGAGCACATGACGAGCCCCAAACCAGACATTCACGTTTTCGGTCTCAAGGTGATGAGTTTGGACAAGGCTCATTTTTTCTTACCTGACTTTCTTGGAGATGAAGCGATTCGAGCAGCCGTGAAGATTATGGCTACGACAATGAGAATGGTTGCCGCGGCACCCCAGGCTCTTGCAATAGAGCCATCAGTACCGAAGGATAAGTTGAGGAAAAGATACGTTGGTAATGATGCAACTCCCCCATCAAACATGTTTAGGTTTGTAACGTTTGAAGTGAAAATTGTCAGAAGAAGAGGTGCGGTCTCTCCAATGATTCGAGCTATTCCCAGCAGAACTGCGGTAATAATTCCTGATTTGGCGGCTGGCAAGGTAACCATGAAAAAAGCTCTCCAGGATGGAGCGCCAAGGGCTAGTGCACCGTTTCGAAGCTCTTTTGGCACCAATCGCAGTGCTTCCTCACTCACGCGGGAAACTGTAGGCAGCATCAATGGAACCAGTGCAAGCGATCCTGCATAGCCTGCGTAAGAAGAGACTCCAGTCGCAATAAACATGGCGTATATGAAAAGACCAGCTACTACTGATGGCAATCCACTCATGGCCTGAAGAAGAGTCCTGATTAGACTCCTGCTCTTGCCTTGTGTTTCCGTGATGTAGACGGCAGTAGCAATCCCCAACGGGACTGTGATTGCTGTTGTGAAGCTAACAATCATCAAAGTCCCCACGAGAGCGTGGCCAAGTCCGCCATAGCTTAAATCCGTTGTGGGGCCAACGTAGCGGTTGTTTTGATAGAAAAAGTGCGGACTAAGAGCCTGAAATCCGGTTGCAAAGACTGAAATAACAACGCTCAGAAGCATGATCAAGACGAAAGCAGTCAAAAAAAGTGTCACGACAACCAGAAGTCCATCGGGAATGCCTCTGCGGCCGTAACCCACGTAGCCGGCATACGCACCTCCGAGAAGCTGAAGAGGCAGAAAAACCGCATAGAGCACAACGATGAAGTTGATTCCCGATACAAGCCAAAAACCGACAGCAAAGGCAGCTGGCAGAATCGAAGCTACGACAATTGCACTCAGTAGCTTGGGGTCGATTTTCGTCCAAGGACTTGCGTTGCGAGGCCGAACAAGGCTTCCTATTGTCATACTTGCCTCCATGGTTGTGCTTTGGCTACTATCCATGAAGCCAAGGCATTAACAATGAGTGTGACGACAAACAGAACGACTCCCGCTGCCATCAACGCTGCCAGCTCTGCCTGAGTTGCCTCAGCAAATTTCGCTAAAACCAGAGAAGCGACGTTTCCGCCCTCTGGCATTAAGATCATGCCCCAGTTAAAGCGATCGTAGACCAGATTTAAAACGAAGTAGATGGCAACTGTCTCACCCATGGCCCGCCCAAGTGCCAGCAGTGTGCCTCCCACAATTCCTGATGCCGAGGTAGGCAGAATAACTTTCCTAAAAGTTGACTCAGCATTTCCACCAAGCGCCTGAGCAGCACGAATAACCTCTTGATCCATTTGGCTGAAAATTTCTCTGGTAACCGAGGCAATGATTGGGACAATCATGATTGCCAGCACGAGAGAGGCTATGAATGGGGAGTTGGCGAAGGTGCCGGCATCATGGGCAAAAATTGGAATCCAGCCAAACAAGTCATTCAAAATTTCTGCCCATTCGACTGCGACGGGAACAAATGCAAGTAATCCCCAAAGGCCGATTACTACCGATGGAATGGCAGCGAGGAAATCAATCAAGATCACGGCAGCTTTGCTCACTACTTTGGGTGCAATAAAAACAATGAAGTAGGCAATGGATATCGCCATGGGAACTGCGATGGTGGTAGCTAGGGCAGCAATTAGAAGTGTGCCGTACAGCTGAGGGCCTAGTCGAAGAACTGGGGGGTCGACTGACGTGTCCCAACCCGTTCCAAAAACAAAATTTAGAACTCCCTGTTCTTCAAACGCCGGCCAAGCCCGTTGCATAAGGAAAAAAAGGATCAAGAGGATGATTACGATTGCGGAGTAGGCTGCCATCGAAGCAACCCTGAAGAAAATCTTGTCGGCTCTTCGAAATGGTCGCAATTGCAAGTCGCGCTTGATAGGAGATGGGCCACTGGTCACTGTGCCAGCATTCGCGAACGAGGTAAAAACTAGGGCTAATTCAAGTTAACGAAAGGTGAACGGCTAGCTACCGAAAGGTATCCCTGTCCAGATCTGATACATCCTGACCAACATCACGCTGACAGTTAAGCTCGTGAAACCCATTACGACCGTGGCCCAACGGCTTGGTTCTGCCAAAGCCCAAACAAAGCTAGCCGGTGGAAGAAGCAGAGCAACCAGAAGATAGCCAAAGAACTCTAAGGTGCTGACTACCGCCTGTTGGCCTGCAAAAACTACTCCGACACTGGCAGCCAATTGAACGAGTAACCCAATCTCGACCGATACCAAGCCTAGGACCAACCAACCTTTGGGCTTTATCCCAAATAATCCAAGGACAACTGTTACTCCCCCGACAAGAATGGTTTGGCCCATTAAAAATACATAGAGCCACTCAAACATGAAATGCCTCCGGAAAGACCGTCGTGGATCGGTAACTATTTCCGATTGGCTCAAGAATTGCTAGCAGATTCCCTTGGTAGGTGGCTGCAACAGTCTCTTCCGCCACCAGAGCAATTCTCTTTCCGTGAATGATGTCCTGGGCCTGCCCTTGGGTAAGTTCGACCGATTGAAAAACTTTCTTGGCTGCTTCAGGCAGTGACCTGAGACTGTCAACTTCATGGACGGCCACTGCATCTTCCAAAGAAAATTCACCAATTCGAGTTCGACGAAGCGCTGTCAGATGACCTCCCACACCAAGAGCAGTGCCCAGATCCCGAGCTAAGGCTCTGATGTAGGTCCCGGAACTGCAATCAACAATGACATCCAATTCTATAAACTTGTCAATTTGGCGGAGGTTTGAGGTTGGCTGAAAGTGATAGACCTTGACTTCTCGGGAAGGAATTGAAAATTCTTTTCCATCTCTCGCTAGGTCATAGGCACGTTTACCTTCGATTCGAATAGCGCTGAATGTGGATGGCGTCTGGCTGATGCTTCCCGTTAGGTTTCTGATTTCTTGGTTAATTAGATCAAGTGACAGCCCTTTTGCGGAGGATTCAGAAATGACCTCACCCTCAAGGTCGTCGGTAGATGTGCTTTGGCCCAGTCTAATAGTGGCTTGATATTGCTTATCAAGTCCAAACAGGTGGTGCAGCAGCTTTGTTCCAGAACCAACGCCCATCACTAGCAATCCAGTCGCAAATGGATCAAGTGTTCCAGCGTGTCCAATTTTTTTCTCGGAAAGTTGCTTTCTCAACTGCGCGACCACGTCATGTGAAGTCATGCCAGGTGCTTTATCGATAAGCGCAATGCCGCTCAGCATTTAGTCACCTTGGGACTTAGGTTTTTGATAAGGATCAGCATCTCCCGCTGGCTTTGCCTTCTTCGCAATTTCTTCCAGCTCGGCATCTCTGCGCTTAGCCTCTGCTAGAAGTTCAGCTAAGGCTCCAGCGGTTGCTGGAATTTCATCCTTGATTAGTTCAACTGTTGGGGTGATTCGAATACCTAGGCGGTGACCAATCTCCCCGCGCAGTCTTCCTCTGTTTCTCTCAAGCGCTTCAATGGTCTTTTCTTGCTCTTCCTCTGAGCCATAGACAGTGAAATAAATCCTGGCGTGTGAAAGATCAGGGCTGACCTTGGCATCAGTGAAGGTCACGAAGCCGATGTCCGGATCCTTAATGCCACGCTCCAGTGCCTCTGCAGCGAGTACTTTGATTCTCTCCGCTAACCTGCGAGCTCTGTCGTGATCAACCACTAGACCCTCGGCTTCTCCACCATTTCATATGTTTCAATCTCGTCGCCAACTTGCAAGTCGTTGAAATCGCCAAGTCCAATACCGCACTCATAGTCGGTCTTGACTTCGCTTACATCGTCCTTGAATCTTCGAAGCGAGTCGACCTTCAAACCTTCTCGAACGACTGCTCCGTCTCGAATCACTCGAGCAAGCGCGTTTCGCTTGATTACGCCGCTTCGAACATAGGAACCTGAAATTGTTCCAAACTTAGAGGAGCGGAAGATTTCGCGAATCTCAGCGCTACCCATTTGCTTCTCTTCGAACTCAGGCTTGAGCATTCCCTTGAGTGATTTCTCGATGTCCTCAAGAACGTTGTAGATAACGCTGTAGTAGCGAATATCAACGCCTTCACGATCGGCACGCTCTTTTGCCTTGTTATCGGGTCGAACGTTGAATCCAATGATGACTGCTGCGTCAACCGTGGCCAAGTTAACATCTGACTCGGTAATAGCGCCAACGCCTCGGTGAATAATTCGTAGCTGAACGGATGCATCAACATCAATCTTTAGAAGAGAGTCTTCCAGTGCTTCAACAGCACCGGACACATCACCCTTGATAATGAGGTTTAGGGATTCAACCTTGCCGTCTTCAAGAGCCTTGGTGAAGTCCTCAAGAGACATCTTCTTGCGAGTTCTGGCTAGAAGAGCATTTCGATCGGCTGCTTCACGCTTCTCCGCAATTTGTCTTGCCTGACGCTCATCTTCGGCAACAACAAACTTGTCACCAGCTCTAGGAACAGATTGCAGACCTAGCACCTGCACTGGTCTAGATGGACCCGCTTCAGAAACGGCTTCACCGTTTTCGTCAAACATCGCTCTCACGCGACCATGCGACGAACCGGCAACAATGGCATCTCCCACTCTCAGGGTTCCAGACTGGATTAGAACTGTTGCAACCGCACCGCGACCTTTGTCTAGGTTGGCTTCAATTGCTACTCCGCGAGCGGCGCGGTCTGGGTTAGCTCTCAGGTCTAGGGCGGCGTCTGCAGTCAATAGAACTGCGTCAACCAGCTTGTCCAGACCCATGCCCTTTAGAGCAGAGACATCAACAAACATGACATCGCCACCGTATTCTTCCGCGACTAATCCAAACTCGGTTAGCTGCTGACGAATCTTGGCTGGGTTAGCGCCTTCTTTATCAACCTTGTTCACTGCCACAACAATTGGGACCTGAGCCGCTTGGGCATGGTTGAGAGCCTCGATGGTCTGTGGCATTACTCCGTCATCAGCCGCGACCACCAGGATTGCAATGTCGGTGACCTGAGTACCACGTGCACGCATAGCAGTGAACGCCTCGTGACCTGGTGTATCGATGAAAGTTACCGCTCGGTCCACTCCCTCATGCTGGGCATGAACCTGGTAAGCACCGATGTGCTGAGTAATACCGCCGGCTTCGCCTGCAACAACGTTGGAGTTACGAATCGAATCCAGCAGTTTGGTCTTACCGTGATCAACGTGACCCATCACGGTAACCACTGGCGGTCTTGCCTGCAGCAGTTCCTCATCTTCGTCTTCAAGCTCTGTGGAAATGTTGAGACCAAAACCTTCAAACAGCTCACGCTCTTCATCTTCTGGCGAAACGATTTCTACTTTGTAACCAAGCTCCACACCAAGAATCTGGAAGGTGTCTTCATCTAGTGAAGCGGTGGCAGTTGCCATCTGTCCAAGGTGAAAAAGAACGGTGATCAGCTGACCGGAATTTGCGCCAATTTTGTCGGCAAAGTCCTGAATTGAAGCACCGCGTCTCAA
>CAEZTO010000009.1_pt1 | contig 34024 bp, 41 predicted proteins | sample 7264241 | NCBI WGS metagenome assembly CAEZTO01 (sample SAMEA6813806, study PRJEB35770) | uncultured Aquiluna sp. | biome: Freshwater; feature: Freshwater reservoir; material: water | place: Czech Republic | collected 2017-08-18 | depth 0.5m m
CCCAGCTGGCCCTGTCTTTGCAGTGCAATGGCTTCTTGATCGAATCTTCTGATTCGAGCCATGTCTTTATAAAGAGTTTTGAGCTGAAGCTCAGAAAGAGAATCAATAATTGCCCCGTAGCGAGCGAACTCCTTTTCCACACCATAAACACCCTCTGGTGAGAGAAGCTGCAACATGGGTTCCGGAGTTTTGGGATTCATCAGGGCTAATCTATCGAGGCACTGACAGAATTGGATTTATGTTGAGATTTTTAGTGACCTCACTGGTCAATGCCGTCGGGCTTTTTGTCGCAACCCAACTAATTCCACAGGTGAATGTTGTTCCTTATGGTGGAGCTGGAATCTGGGAAACCATCGGCACATTCTTGCTTCTGGGTGGTTTGTTCGGAATTGTCAACGCGGTCGTTTCGCCAGTGATTAAGGTTTTGGCAGCCCCGCTCTACATCATCACCTTTGGCTTGATTGCATTTGTGATTAATGGTGCGATGCTGCTGCTGGTTTCTTGGCTATCACGACAAATAGGCGTCGATGTGATCTCGATTGAGGGATTCACCGAAGAAGGTCTAACCATCGCAAGCTTGGGCTGGGCAATCCTGGCTGCCATCGTGATGGCACTAGCCAGCTTCGTCACCAGATTTGTTCTAAGAATCCTCAAGATCAAGTAGTTCTTTCTCTATCTGGCTAGTCGAGGCCAGTGAATGAGAGTTCTATGGGGCAAAATGGGCGCGTGAGCAATCTTTCGCCGCAACCGCTAAGTCCACTCGATGGTCGCTATCGCGCAGCCGTTCAGTCACTGGCCGACTACTTCTCTGAGGCAGCTCTCAACAGAGCCAGAATCAAAATCGAAGTTGAATGGTTGATTTGGCTCACTGACCGAGATCTTCTAAAAACCGGCAAGCAGTTAACAGAAGTTGAAAAACAAAATCTTCACAAACTTCACGAACAGTTTGATGACTCAACCGTGAGCAAGTTGCAGGAACTAGAAAAGAAAACCAGACACGATGTTAAGGCTGTTGAGTATCTAATTCGCGAGAAGCTCTCTCACATCGGAAGAGGCGACCTAAACGAACTAGTTCACTTTGCACTCACCTCAGAAGATGTAAACAATCTCAGCTATGCAGTAAACATTCGCGACGGATTCGACAACGTTTGGATCCCAGCAGCAAAGGCGCTGACAGAACAGTTGCGACTGCTATCTAGGGAGCATGCCGAAGTAGCCATGCTCTCTAGAACCCACGGTCAGCCTGCTACGCCAACCAGTCTTGGAAAAGAATTAGCAGTCTTTGTTCACCGCTTCGATCGGCAGCTAAGCCGAATTGACGCTCAGCCGCTGCTTGGAAAGTTCTCCGGCGCGACCGGCACATATGCCGCTCATGTTGCAGTCGATGACAAGGTTGATTGGCAGAAAGAATCAGCCGCTTTCCTTGAGAGCCTGGGTGTTGAACAAAATCCCTTCACAACTCAAATTGAATCGCACGACTGGCAATCTGAGTTGTTCCAGAAGGTCTCTCACTTCAACCGCATTGCACACAACCTTGCAACGGATATCTGGACCTACATCTCACTGGGTTATTTCAAACAGACCCCACCCGCTGGCTCGACCGGTTCTTCGACCATGCCACACAAAATCAATCCAATTAGATTTGAAAATGCTGAATCAAACCTTGAGTTGGCAAATGCGATTTTGGATTCACTAGCAGTAACTCTCACCACCTCTAGATTGCAAAGAGATCTGACTGATTCATCCGCCCAAAGAAACATTGGAGTTGGGGTTGGTCATTCACTCTTAGCAATTGAAAACATTCGCGCTGGTTTGAAAGAACTAGCGGTAAACCACTCCGCAATCTTGACTGACTTATTAGATAACTGGGAAGTATTAGCCGAGGCTATTCAGACCGTGATTCGCGCTGAAGTTGCCAAAGGCAACTCAAAGATTGAAGATCCTTACGCTCAGCTAAAGGAACTCACTCGCGGCAAGCGAGTGGGCCAAGAAGAAATTCTTGCGTTTGTAAATGGTCTTGATATTTCACAGGAAGCTAAAGATCGACTTATGGTGCTAAAGCCACAGGATTACCTGGGCATTGCAGTAAAGCTAGCCAAAGATATTTAGCGAAGTCTTGGCTTGTTCGGGTCTTGCTCGTCAGGCTTGAAACTCAGATCAAGCGTTGCCACTAGAACAATCGAAACGATGAAGACAACCAGTGCTGCGATTAGCGCGTGTTCTGGGGTCCTAGTTCCAAACGCCACCAATACTCCAGTGAAGATTGATGCTGAAAAGGAAAAGACTAGATAGCTCTTGAGGTTTGCAAATCTGCGCATTAGGAAAGCCTACTTCTTTCCCTCTCCAGCAGCTGCAATCCCCCAGTGAACTCCAAGGAGCATCAAATAAGCACCAAAGAAACCAACGGTGCTGACAACATCAGGTGCAACTAGCAAGAACAAAACAGCCAGGGCAATTGAAAAGAAGGCGCTAATTAAGAAGTCTCTGCCGCTGCGCTCAGAAAAGCCTTCTTTGCTACCAAGGTAAATCTCGATCGAACCAGTTACCAGTGCCCAACCAGCCACCACAATCAACAGCAGTCCCAGCTGCGCTGCATTTGGTGAGTAGGTGCTGTGTGTTGCAGGAGCGTAGGCATACCAGGCCTGCTGGAATCCGCCGGTTTGGAACAGGGCAACCAAAGCAAAAACAGATCCAACCAGGTTCACAACCGAAAGTGGCAGCAGCTTTTTCTCGCCAACTCTTCTCTCAACCAACAAGGTTGAAATACCGGTTAGTAAAGCGAACAGAGCGAAAACCAAAAGACCGATGACGGCTGCGTGCGATTGACTGAAGGTAATAAACAATCCACCAGCAAGGGCAAAGACTGCTCTAGGGATATGGATTATTCGCACTTGCCTAGCTTGGCATATTTACGAAGCGAGAGTACTGACCTTGGAATGCAACTGTGACAGTTCCGGTAGGTCCATTTCTCTGCTTGGCAAGAATCAAGTCCGCTTCGCCAGCTCTCGGGTGGTCTTTTTCAAATAGACCTTCGCGATGGAGCAGGATGACAACGTCGGCATCCTGCTCCAGCGATCCGGACTCACGGAGCTGCGAAAGCTCCGGCCTTTTGTCCTTGGTCTGTTCCGCCTGTCGATTTAACTGCGACAGTGCAACGACCGGGACGCCGAGTTCTTTTGACAACAGTTTCAGTGCTCGGGAGAACTCGGACACTTCTTGCTGTCTGGACTCAACCTTCTTGCCACTCGTCATCAACTGGATGTAGTCGATCACAACCATCTTCAGTTGAACCTGCTGCGTGAGGCGACGGCACTTTGCTCTGATTTCCACCAACGACATATTTGGGCTGTCGTCGATGTAGAGCGGTGCGTCGTTGATCTTTCCTCTAACCGCAGCAAGTTTCGCCCAGTCACCTTCGGTAAGTGTTCCTTTACGCATGCTCTGCAGATAGATTCCGCTCTCTGCAGAAAGCATTCGCATGGCGATTTCTGAGCGACCCATTTCGAGTGAGAAGAAGATTGTGGCCTGGTTGTTTTTGATTGCGGCATTGCGAGCAATGTCTAAAGCGAAGGTTGACTTACCAACCGAAGGACGAGCAGCAACAATTACGAGTTGACCGCCGTGGAAGCCGTGGGTGTAAGTGTCAAGATTTGTAAAACCAGTTGGAACACCGGTTAGTGCACCACCACGGTTTTGTGCAGATTCAATATCGCGAATTGCATAATCAATTGATTCGCTCAGGCCAACGTAGTCTTCCTTTGCAGTTTGACTTACAACGGCGAAAACTTCGGACTGGGCTTGGTTAACCAGATCCTCAACTTCTCCCTGGCTTTCATAACCAGACTGAGCAATTCTTGTGCCGGCATCAATTAGTCTGCGAAGAATTGCTTTGTCGGCAACAATCTTTGCGTAGTAACCAGCGTTAGCTGCCGTTGGAACAAAACTTGAAAGTGAGTGAAGGTAATCAGCTCCTCCAGCTTTGAGTAAATTACCTTGCTTGTTTAAATAATCAGTAACAGCAATTACGTCTGTTGGTTCTCCGCGACCGAATAAATAAATGATCGCGTTAAAAATTAGTTCGTGTTTTGGTGCATAAAAATCAGAACCGGTTACAACTTCCAAGACATCTGCGACTGCTTCTTGAGACAGAAGCATTCCGCCGAGGGCCGATTGTTCTGCTTCGATGTTGTGCGGAATTACCCGGGCATCGCCCATGGGTACTGGTGCCAACATCGACATTCGTCGCCCTCCAAATCGCTCAGAACGTGTATAGCTTGGGACTAGGACATCTATCTATCAAATTAGCCTGTGGATAACTGTGGATAACTCTGTGTAAACACGCCGCTAAGGGCTGTGGATAACTTGTGGATAACTCCCAGAACTAGCTGAAAACCCAGTAAATAGAAGGGTTTTCTTGTGAATAACATTTCGGGGAAAACTCTCAAGGGACGGCTGAGGGTTGTGGATAACTAGGACCAAGTAGCAAAAAGGCCGACACGCCCTGGGGCGAATCGGCCTTGGTGCTTACTTCTTTATTACTTGGCGCTAACCACCTGGATGGTGGCCTTGGCCACGATTTCAGAGGTTAGGCGGATGGTCACTTCATAGCGACCAATCGAGCGAATGGTGGTTCCAAGCTCGATCTTGCGCTTGTCTAGCTCGCCGTAGCCAAGAGCTGAAACAGCTGCTGCTACGTCTGCAGTCTTGACGGCACCAAATAGGCGACCGTTGAGACCTGAGCGCATTGTGATCTTGATTGGACCTTGCTCAAGCTTGGCCTTGAGGTTTCTTGCATCCTCATCGCTAGCAATTGCGCGTGCTTGACGAGCAGCGCGGATAGAAGTTACCTGCTTCTCGCCACCCTTGCTCCAAACCACAGCTAGGCCGTTTGGGATTAGGTAGTTACGTGCGTAACCATCCTTTACCTCAACGACATCGCCTGCGCTGCCTAGGCCAGAAACTTCGTTAGTCAGAATTAGTTTTGACATTTATTTCTCCCTAGCGTCCTGCGCCTGCGTATGGCAGAAGTGCCATCTCACGTGCGTTCTTGATTGCTTTAGCGATCTTGCGCTGATCCTGCACAGTTGCACCAGTGATGCGACGAGCGCGGATCTTGCCACGATCTGAAATGAACTTGCGAAGTGTTGCGACATCTTTGTAGTCGATAACTTCAATCTTGATTGTTTTAACCGGTGCAAGTTTTGCGTACTTTGAAGACATCATCTTCTTGCGACGGTCTTGTCCTTTTCCTGCCATTTTTCTTTCTCTCCTAAGTCTTTAGAACGGTGCTTCGTCCACGGCTGCTTCTGCTGGATTTGCCCAAGCATCAGCTGGATTGTTGGCTGCTGGCTTCTCGCCTGCCCATGGTGATTCGATTGCAGCTTCGCGTGCTCTGCGGGTAACCGCAGCAGTTGCGTAGCGAAGGCTTGGACCAATCTCATCAATCTCTAGCTCAAGTGAAGCGCGTGCTTCACCCTGCGCTGTTTGATATGCGGATGGGGCTTTTAGGCGGCCGGTAACAACAACACGTGATCCCTTAGTTAGTGATTGTGCGATGTTCTCAGCAGCTTCGCGCCAAGCGGTGCAGCGAACCCAAACAGTGTCGCCATCAACCCATTCGTTAGTCGTGCGGTTGAAGGTGCGAGGAGTTGAACCTACTCGAACCGAAACAACTGCAATTCCGTTTTGGGTGTAGCGAAGTTCTGGATCATCAGCAAGGTTGCCAACAATCGTTACGTTAACTTCGCCGGCCATTATTTGGTCCTAGCTGGACGCTTGCCGCCTGGACGTGGAGCACGAGGTGCTCTGGCGTCTGGCACGAACTCAATTGGGTTGATGCTGAAGACAGCTTCTTCTAGCTTCAATACCTTGGTTCTTAGAACGCTCTCAGAAAGCTTTAGCTGACGGTCAACCTCAACGACTGCCTCGTAACCAGAGGTTACGTTGACAACCGCATAGAGACCTTCTGCGTGCTTTTTGATTTCGTATGTCATCTTGCGACGACCCCAGACGTCAACCTTGTCTACTGTTCCGCCACCATTGGTGATGACTTTTAGGTAGTTGGTCAGGCTGGTTGTGATTGATTTTTCATCATATGACGGGTCAAAAATCACCATCAGTTCATAGCTATGCATAGCTTACCCACCTCCTTCGGACTAAACGGTCACGGCCTTTCCGTGACAGGAGGGTAAATGCATGGTTGCCCAGGGCAACCGCACTACTCTAACGGGCTTGCCACCAGCTAAGCAAGCGGATTTTAGCGGCCTCCGGACCTATTTCACCCTCATCCAGCCTGACTTCCAGTAGATAGTCATATGCCAGACCAACTTCTCGAGAAGGGCCGATTCCTAGAATTTCCATGATCTGATTTCCATCCAGTTCGGGCCTGATGGAATCCAGTTCCTCTTGCTCTCTTAGCTGAGCAATTCTTTGTTCAAGATCGTCATAGGCGTGAGCTAATCGCTCCGCTTTCTTTTGGTTTCTGGTGGTGACATCACTTCTGGTGAGAATGTGTAGTCGGTCTAATTCTTCTCCAGCATCTCTGACATATCTTCTTACTGCCGAATCTGTCCACTGAGCATCGGAATAACCGAAGAAGCGAAGATGCAGTTCAATCAACCTGGCAACCGAGTCAACTAGATCATTTGGGAAACGAAGTTCTGTCAGTCTCTTTTTTGCAAGCTTTGCTCCAACCACATCGTGGTGATAGAAGGTGACAAGCTTGCCATCTAGTTTTCTGGTTGCCGGTTTTCCGATGTCGTGCAGCAGAGCCGCTAGGCGAACTGCTAAATCATTTTCAAGTTGATAATTCTTTTCATAATCAATGGCCTGCTTTAGAACTGTTAGCGTGTGTTGATAGACATCTTTGTGGCGCATGTGTTCATCGGTTTCAAGTTTTAGTGCAGTCAGTTCCGGCAGAACAATTGCTGCCAAGCCTGAATCAACCAACAACTCCAGACCAATTGTTGGATCATCGGTTAGTAAAAGTTTGCTGATCTCATCTCTGACCCGCTCAGCCGAAATAATTCTGATTCGGTCTTTGAGTTCAACCATCGCATCAAACGCAGCAGGTTCAATCGAAAGATTTAGTTTGGAGGAGAATCTGGCAGCTCTGAGCATGCGGAGCGGGTCATCAGAGAAACTAACTTCTGGTGCTGATGGTGTTCTAAGTGTCTTTAGATTTAAATCTCTGAGTCCCTCGTGTGGATCTACAAATACTCGCTCCGGTAGTCGCAGTGCCATTGCATTGATGGTGAAGTCTCTGCGCTTGAGATCGTCTTCTAGATTGTCGCCAAACTCAACGGTTGGTTTTCTAGTTTTCGCGTCATACGAATCTGCACGATAGGTGGTGATCTCTACCCGCTCACCATCGATCTCAGCCGCGATGGTTCCAAATTCTCTGCCAACATCCCAGGTGGCAGTAGCGAGGGGTTTAACCACTTTCAAGATTTCATCTGGTGATGCATTGGTGGTGAAATCAAGATCGGTGGTTTGTTTACCAAGTAGCGCATCTCTAACCGGTCCACCAACCAGTGCTATTTCAAATCCGGCTTTCGAGAAAGCGGCAGCGAGTGATTGAATCACTGGCTGCTGGGTGTTTTCAGCTAACTGCGCTAATGCTTTCGCCACCTCTTGCATGGGATTAGCTTGCCATAGCCCCCCAAGTAGAGTTGGAGTATGACTCCGGTTCGAATCAGAACCCAGACTGAGGTTTCCGCTGGCGGACTAGTGATCTCAGCCACTGACCCAACCATGGTCGCCCTGATCAGCCATCGCAATCGAGGCGGCGGGGAAGATTGGGTGATTCCAAAAGGCCATCAAGAAAAAGGTGAGGACCTTCAACAAACCGCTCTGCGTGAGGTTAAAGAGGAAACCGGGCTTAGCGCGGAAATCATAAAAAAGATCGGCGAGATCAGCTATTCATTCCGATTGGGTCCAGTGAGAATTAAGAAAACAGTTCACCACTTTTTAATGAAGCAGGTTGATGGTGAGCTAACGCATGAAGAAGATCCGGAGGGCGAGGTTCTGAAAGTTGCTTGGTTTCCAATCAGCAAACTTGAAGAGGTGCTCGCTCACGAGAATGAGCGCAAGGTTGCAATGCGTGCTGTGGACATGATGCCATGAGAAAAATAGCTCTTGCTCTGTTGCTGGTTCTCATTCCACTTCCCGCGAGCGCCGATCCAGAAGTTGTGCCTGGTTCACAAATCAACCTGGTGGCGAGAGATGCTCGAATTCCGATCACTGTCAGTAACCCAGATCTAGAGCCAATTGAAGTTGTTGTGGTGGCTGAAAGCACCAGCTTTCGCCTAGAAGTTCTCGAGCAGGTCACTGTCTTGATTCCTGCTCAAAGCACCCAGATTGCTGAAGTCCCAGTTAGGGCAATCGCTAATGGTCCGGTGCAGCTCAGGGTTTGGCTGGAGGTAAACGGTGAAAAGGTTTCTGAAGAACAGCTGGTTTCAATCAACGTCAACTATGACGTGGAGCTATTTTTACTGGTGACATTTGGTGTTGTGATGTTTGCACTAGTGATGGTTGGTGTTGCTAGAACAACCATCAAGCTGAGACGGAGAAGCATTGACTGACCATAATCCTTCAGTTACTCGCTCCTCCGTGATTATGGCGAGCGGCACCATCGTCTCTCGCATTTTGGGTTTTGCTCGAGCTGTTTTATTGGCAGTGGCAATTGGTGTTACTACCGATGCTGCTGACGCATTTGGTGTTGCTAATCAACTTCCGAACAGCGTCTACGCGATCATCGTTGGTGGTGTTCTCAATGCTGTGATGGTTCCGCAGCTGGTGAAAGCTAGAAGCAACAGCGATGGCGGCAAGGGATATGTTGATCGATTTGTCACCCTGGCAATCACCGTTTTCTTTTCGGTCACCGTTCTTTTCACCATCGCCGCTCCCATCTTGGTCCGCATCTACACCTCGGGCTGGAGCGATCAACAGCTGGCCCTGGCGACTGCCTTTGCCTACTGGTGTCTTCCGCAGCTGTTCTTCTATGGGCTTTACTCCATCCTTGGCGAGGTGCTGAACTCCAGAAAAGCTTTTGGGCCTTTCATGTGGGCACCGGTTCTAAACAATGTAGTTTCACTAATCGGACTTGCTCTGTTTGTTTTCATTTTTGCTGCCGATCCCAACGGTGCAAGGCCAATCAGCGAATGGGGTCCGGAGCAAATTGCGCTGTTGGCAGGATCTGCCACTGCCGGCGTTGCAGCACAGGCACTAATTCTTTTACTGAGCTGGAAACGAATTGGACTAAAGCTAAATCTCAATTTCCAATTCCGCGGCTTTGGTCTTCGCCCTGCCATGAAAGCAGCCTCCTGGTCACTAGCAATGGTGCTGGTGACACAGGTTGGTGGAATTGTTCAAACAGCAGTGACATCAACCGCTGCGGTTGGTCGTGACAGTGGTGAAGCGGTTGCGTCGGTGGCGGCTGCCGCAATTGCCTGGTTGATCTTTATGCTTCCGCACTCGGTTGTTACCGTTTCAATTGCAACCGCCTACTTCACTCGGATGAGTGAGCATCACCAATCGGGAAACATGGAGAAGTTCAAGTCTGATCTGACGACAGCACTCCGAGTGATTGCGATGGTGAGCGTGATTGCAACTGTGTTGCTAATTGTTCTTAGCTATCCGATGGCAAGAGTCTTTGCTTCTGAGTATTCATCAACCGTCGCACTCGGCAATGTCATAGCGGCATTCATGATTGGTCTTTTACCATTTAGTTTTGTTTACATGATGCAACGAGCATTCTTTGCTCTCGAAGATACTCGCACTCCTTTTATATTTACATCGATTCAAATTGCAATTCACATCGCAGGTTCAATCACGCTTGGCTTTGTGATGCCGAAAGAATTTCTAGTTGTTTCAATTGCACTACTCACTGCAATGTCGGTTTCTGTGCAGGGCGTAATTGCATATTCAATGCTTCGGAAAAAGATCGGTGGCCTGAGAGGCTACGGCGTTAGCGGATCAACCTGGAAGTTTTTATTGGCAGCGATTCCGGCAACCGCAGTTGCCGTTGGAATGGTTTGGGTTTTAGGCGGGGTGGGAAGTGCTTCCTATGCGATGAGCGGAATTGTTCCATCACTGCTGGTTTCGCTTTTGGTTGGATCGCTCAGCGGCTTGACCTACTTACTGCTGCTCTGGGCCCTTAGGGCTGCGGAACTGAATGAACTAACCCGAGCAATCCGCGATAGATTAGGCAAAAATAAGACCAGCTAGTTAGGCTGGAGCTGAAATAAATAGATGGTTATCTATGTTTCAGCTATTGAAGGAATGTAAATGCGTGAAGTAATCATCATTGGCTCCGGCCCTGCCGGCTACACAGCCGCCATCTATGCCGCTAGAGCCCAGCTCAAACCGCTCATGATCGCATCGAGCGTTGAGCCAGGTGGCGAGCTAATGAAGACCACCGAGGTGGAGAACTTCCCTGGTTTCCCAGAAGGCCTGATGGGCCCTGATCTAATGGCTAACTTCCAGGCTCAGGCTGAGCGCTTTGGCACCGAGATTTTGTTTGATGACGTCGTTGAGGTTGACCTCAAGGGAGATATCAAGAAGGTGAAGACCGGAGCCGGTCAAGAGTTTGAAGCAAAAGCGGTGATTTTGGCCACCGGTGCTGCCTATCGTGAGCTTGGGCTTCCGAAAGAAAAGGAGCTCTCCGGTCACGGCGTTAGCTGGTGTGCAACTTGCGATGGGTTCTTCTTCAGAGAAAAAACCATCGCCGTGGTTGGTGGTGGTGACTCAGCCATGGAGGAAGCTAACTTCCTAACTAAGTTTGCCTCCAAGGTTTATGTGATTCACCGTCGCGACAGCCTAAAGGCCTCGAAGATTATGCAGCAGAGAAGTTTTGATAACCCCAAGATTGAGTTCATCTGGAACTCGGCTGTGGCAGAGCTGAAGGGTGATGCCAAGCTCACTGGAGTTGTGCTGGAAGACACCAATACTGGTGAAAAGAGGGACCTGGAATTAGAGGGTCTGTTTATTGCCATTGGAAATGACCCGAGGGTCTGGCTGGTTGAGAATCAAGTGGAGCTAACAGCTGAGCGCTTTATCAAGGTTGAAGGAAGATCTTCCAAGACCTCGCTGCCGGGAGTATTTGCCTGTGGCGATGTGATTGACCCAACCTACCGACAGGCAATCACCGCTGCTGGTTCTGGCTGTGTAGCGGCACTGGATGCCGAACACTACCTAAGTTCGAAGTAGGAGAAGTTATGCCAATTACCACTACCACCGCCAGCTTTGAGGCGGATGTTCTGAAGAGCGACAAGCCAGTGCTGGTTGATTTCTGGGCTGAGTGGTGTGGTCCGTGTCGAATGATTGGACCGGTAGTGGCAGAACTGGCCGAGGAATACCGTGGCAAGTTAGTAGTCGCCAAAGTAAACGTGGATGAAGAGCCTGCCCTGGCAGAACAGTTCAACGTCACCGGCATTCCGTTACTGGGTGTTTTCAAAAATGGTGAGATGGTCAAGCAGCTGGTTGGTGCCAGACCAAAAGCAGCAATAGTTTCTGAGCTTGCAGAGTTTCTGAACTAGAACCAAAAACAAGAGCTAGACTTTGCGCTAAACCCAAAGGAGCGCAAATGGCTCAGTCGCGCCTGGAGCAAGAGTTTGATCTTTTCAAAGATTCCTATGCTCAAAGAGCCGAGAATCTCTCGGTCAGCGAAGTTCGCGCGCTGTTTGCAACTGTCTCCAGACCAGAGGTAGTTTCACTGGCCGGTGGTATGCCGGATGTTTCAGCATTAGACAACGAACTAATCAGAACCGCTTTTGAATCTCTGATGAAAAACCGCTCGCAATTCGCCCTGCAGTATGGGCCCGGTCAGGGTGATGCAAAACTCCGAGGACAGATTCTAGAAATCATGGCACTGGAGGGCATTCAGGGAACAGTCGAAAACCTGATGATCACCACTGGCAGCCAGCATGCACTTGAGCTAATTGCTGATTTGTTTTTAGATCAGGGCGATGTTGCTCTGGTTGAATCGCCCAGCTATGTCGGGGCGGTTGGAATCTTTAGACACAAAGAGGCACACATCGAACATATCTACACCGATAGCGATGGCATATCACCAGAAGCAGTGGCCGAGGCATCTGACCGAATGATTGCCGATGGCAAAAAGGTGAAGCTGCTTTATCTGGTTCCAAACTTTGCTAACCCGTCGGGTGTGACTTTGTCAGAAGAGCGCCGTGACAAGCTGATTGCAGTTTGCAAAGAGCGTGGAATTTTGATTGTTGAAGACAATCCCTATGGTCTTCTTTACTTTGATGGTGCACCACCAAAAGCACTTCGGGCCAGAGACGCTGACATCGTGGTTTACCTCGGATCCTTTTCAAAGATTCTCTCGCCGGGTTTGAGAGTCGGCTACGTGCTAGCTCCCCCAGCCATCAGAGAGAAACTGATTCTGGCAAATGAGTCTGCGATTTTGTCTCCGGCAACTTTTGCTCAAATGTTGATTTCGGAATACCTATCTATTTGCGATTGGCAGAAGCAGATTTCTGAATACCGAAGCCTCTACAAAACAAAAAGAGATGCCGCAATTTGGGCACTGAATGAATACCTGCCCGGCGTTGAAACAACTAAACCTGCCGGTGGATTCTTTTTGTGGGTGAGCTTGCCGGAAGGAATAGATGGCAAGCAGATGTTGCCAATTGCAGTTGAAGAGCTGGTTGCCTACACTCCTGGCACTGCGTTCTATGGAGATGGCAGAGGAAAAGAATTTATTCGTGTTTGCTTCTCACACCCAACAGCTGAGAATGTCAAAGTTGGAATTCAAAGACTTGCCAAGGCGATTGAGCGCTCGCGCTAATTACTTCTTTTGAATCTCGTCAGCGATTCTTCTAAGGTCTGCAACCGATCCAAACTCGATAGTGATCTGACCTTTCTTGCGACCAATTGAAATCTTCACTCTCGTGTTCAGATAATCGGAAAGTTGATCGGCAAGTTCGGAAAGCATTTCGGTTTTGGTGCCGGGCTTAATCTTTGGCTTCTTGGTCTTTACACCGCCTGATGCAATGAGTTCTTCCAGTCCGCGAACCGAGAGCCCTTCGCGAATTACTCTGCCTGCCAGATCGCGCATCGTTTCATCATCGGCTGCTGCAAGCAGTGCTCTGGCGTGACCGGCGGTTAGTGCACCACCAACCAACTTGGACTGAACATCCAAGGGCAATCTCAGTAGTCGCATGGTGTTGGTGATCTGGGGACGGGAGCGTCCTAGGCGATCAGCCAACTGATCTTGAGTAATACCAAAATCTTCTAGTAGTTGCTTATAGGCGCTGGCTTCTTCAATTGGGTTTAGATCGGCACGGTGCAAGTTTTCAAGAAGTGCATCGCGCAACATGTTGTCATCGGTGGTGTCGCGGATGACTGCTGGGATTGCGGTGAGGCCTGCTTCTTTAGAAGCGCGGAATCTTCGCTCGCCCATGATTAGTTCAAAGTCATCACCCTTGGGTCTGACGACGATTGGTTGCAGAACACCGAATTCTTTAATCGAGTGAATCAGTTCAGCCAGTGCTTCTTCTTCGAAAACTTTTCTCGGCTGCTGAGCATTGGGCTTTATGCGACTGAGTTCCAAATAAGCAAGCTTCGCCCCTGGCACGGCGACCATGCCGGCTGAGTCGGAGGAAAAGAAAACATCGACAGCATCTCTTTGACCACCAGGAATTAGTGATCCAATTCCGCGACCAAGACCGCCACGTTTTTTGTCATCAGCCATTTCTAAACTCCTCGCTGTGCTAATTCGATTGCTGCTTCTTGATACGCCAAAGACCCTGTGTTCTTTGCGTCATATTTAATTGCTGTTTGTCCGAAGCTTGGTGCTTCAGAAATTCGAACTGATCTTGGGATTACTGCTTGCAGAGTTTGCTGCGGGAAATAGTTTCTAACTTCGGCCGCAACATCTGAGCTGAGTTTGGTTCTGCTATCAAACATCGTCAAAAGAATTGAGCTGATCACCAGAGACGGGTTGAGTGCTTGCTTGATTCTTTCGATGTTTGAAATCAGCTGGGTCACTCCCTCCAGGGCGTAGTACTCACACTGGATAGGAACTAGCACTTCGGTTGCAGCAACCAGAGCATTTACGGTCAAAAGACCCAGCGAAGGCGGGGAGTCAATAAACACGTAATCCTGAGGATGAACCAAGAGGTATTTGTTGAGAGCCTCTGCCAAAATCCGCTCTCTGTTAACCTGGTTAACGAGGTCGATTTCGGCCCCAGCTAGGTCAATGGTGGCGGGCAGACACTGGATGTTGGGGTGTTCTGTGGAGGCCACTACAGCTTGAGCCATGGAGATCTCCCCCACCATAACTTCATAGCTGCTTGGCGTGCCAGCGGTGTGAGCTACCCCGAGGGCAGTGGAGGCGTTTCCCTGTGGGTCAAGGTCAATTACCAACACCCTCATACCCTTTAGGGCTAGGGCGGTGGCCAGGTTGACCGCCGTGGTGGTCTTTCCGACTCCGCCTTTTTGGTTGGAAATGGTGATAATTCTGGTCTTTGCCGGCGGGGTCAGAACTGCTTTAGCGACTCTCTTGGCTCTTTCGCTGTTGACTTTGAGTTCATGAAGGATCGGGGTAGCGCCCTGCTCAATCGTCATGGTCACCCCCCAATGTTTCACGTGAAACATTCGTGAGATGGTCGTTTTCTAGGCCCTGCCAGCCGATTGGCGTTGGGCTGACTTCTTCTCGGTTATTAGGGTAACCCATGCCGGAGACGACGGTTGGTCTAGTGACTGCTGACTCGTCGGCGGGCTGATTCATGCTTCCTATCATTTCAGGAAAGTTCGAACAACCGTTGCTGTTTCTGGGGCTTTTCCTGAACCCAAGATTAGGACCTCCGGCTGTGAATAACCAAATTTGGACAAAATCTTGGCTGCTTCCTCGATTTCCTGTTCGGCCTTGGAGCCCTTCATGGCAATAATGGTCCCGTTAGGGGCTTCTCGAATTAGAGGGGTCATGAGCTTCAAAAGCTTGTCAAGGGAAGCGACAGCCCGAGCTGTCGCGTAGTCAAAATCATTCTTTTTGACCTCCTCGGCCCTGGCTCGAACAACTTCGATGTTCTGGATCTTGAGATCCTGAACCACAGCTTTCAGCCAATTGGCTCTTCTCTCCATTGGTTCAATCAGGGTGAAGTGGGCGGCGGGCTGGGCAATTGCCATGGGGATGCCTGGCAGGCCCGCTCCTGACCCAACGTCTGCAACTTGGCTTCCGGGTTTTATTAGCTCTGCAAGTAAGCCGCTGTTTATGACATGCCTTGACCAGATCTTGGAAAGCTCTCTTGGACCAAGCAGGCCGAAGGTCTCGGAGTCTTGAGCGAGTCGTTGGGTGAATGCCCTGGCCAGATCAATTTGATTGCCGAATAGCTCAGCGGCGTATGGGGGTTCTTTTTCTAGTTCAGCTTGGAGATCGCTAGACATGTTTCACGTGAAACATTAAGGCTTGCTGACGACAATGTGTCGATCGCGACCCTGGCCCTCAGACTCTGAAACTAGACCAGCCTCTGCCACCATGTCGTGGACGAGCTTGCGGTCGTATGAGCTCATAGGCTTCAGGTGCTCTGGTTTCTCAGATTCGTTAACCTTCTTAACGACTCTCTCTACCAGCTTTCTAAGCTGTTCGGTCTTGGCTTCTCTGGATCCGCCGATGTCCAGGATCAACCTGCTGGGTTCACCTGTCTTGTTCTGGACGGCTAGGCGGGTTACTTCTTGGATGGCTTGAGCCACCTCTGGATCGGCCACCTTCCCCAGGTTCGAGTCTCCTTCGCTGGCTACGGTTAGGTAGACGCGGTCATTGCGGAACTCGATTTCTAGGTCACCATCTAGGTCAGCGGTGTCTAGGAATTCTTCGATGAAATCGGCTGCGACTTCACCCTCTTTTTCAAGCAGGTTTTCTTCGGTCATTTCTTCTTCTTTTTCTTGGCACGATTCTTGCTTACTGGCTGCTGGCGCTGAGGGGAGGTTTCGCCCTTCTCCTCTTCGGTCGCATCTTCGGAAACCGGGGTTGGGGTCTCCTCGACTAGCTTGCCCTTCTTGCGAAGTCTTTCTTGTCTGGCGAAGTGAGCTGGGGAGCCTGGTTGAGGCATGTTCCTGATGACCAGGAACTGCTGGCCCATGGTCCAGAAGTTTGAGATTAGCCAGTAGGTCATAACACCCAATGGGAAGGTTAGGCCGGAGACCAGGAAGACCAGCGGAAGCACATAAAGCAAGAGCTTCTGAGTCTGCATGAACTGGCTGTTCATCACCTCTGGGTTTTGGTTCTTGGCCATGATCTGCTTCTGGGTGATGAACTGGCTGGCAGACATCAGCACGATCATCACGGCAGCAATGATTTTGACGTTTAGTTCAGGGCTTCCAAAGAAGGTGTCAGAGAGCTTGGCCCCCCACATCTCAGCCTGGGAGAAGTTGGCTGCTAGGTCGGCAGTTAGCGGACCAACGCCCTTCTTGTTTGCCTGGGCATCGTTCAGGGTGAAGAAAAGACCCATGAAGATAGGGGCCTGGAGCAGCAGCGGAAGGCAGGAACTAAATGGGTTAGAACCGGTCTTTTTATAGAGGTCCATCTGCTCGCGAGCCATGCGCTCACGGGATTCGCGATCCGTCTTACCTTTGTATTTCTTCTGAAGCTTTAGAAGTTCTGGCTGGGCCAGCATCATGTTTCGCTGGCTCTTGATCTGACGAACAAAGATTGGGATAAGCGCGGCACGAACCACCAACACCATGGCAACGATTGAGAGCACCCAGGAGATGCCGGTTTCATTACCCAGTCCGATGAAGACAAACAGGTTGTGGAAGTTCACCAGAATAAATTCGATGAGCCACTTAATTGGCCAGAGCAGATCCACTAATTACCTCGTTTTGATAAGTCAGGACGTACAAATCCTAGTGTGCTGATTGCGATTGGTCTCGGGGTATCTGGAACATCATCAACCCCACCACTTGAAAAAGGATTGCAACGAAGAATTCTCCAAGCCGTCATCGGCACTCCTCGAACAATTCCAAATCTTTGAATAGCTGCCAAACCGTAAGTTGAGCAACTCGGGTAGTAGCGACAAACATTCCCATAGAGAGGAGAGATGAATCTTTTCCACAACAGGATTGGGCCTATCAGAATGTTTCGAGGTAGTAACCAGATAGTTATCAGGAACTTCACCGGATTTGCTCCAGGATTTCCACAATTTGTGAGTCCACCTGTTGATAACTCATGCGATTAGCACCGGGCCGAACCCTAACCACGCCTGAAATGGAGGGAGAGTGGGTGGTCTGGCCTGATAAAACAGCCCTAAGCCGGCGTTTTACCTGGTTTCTTACCACCGCACCCCCCACAGCCTTGGAGACAACTATGGCAAAACGGTTGGTTTCGGCTGGTAGGTAGTGCAAAGTAGCCAATTTTGAGCTAATTCGCTTACCTTTATTCACAACTTCGCGAATCTCATCGCTTGAACGCAAGCGATTTACGCGGGGGAGCAAAATGCCCCTAGGCGCTGAGTTCGATGCGACCCTTGCGGCGGCGGGCAGCCAGAATTGCACGGCCGGCACGGGTCTTCATGCGAGCACGGAAGCCGTGGGTCTTGGCCCGACGGCGGTTGTTAGGCTGAAAAGTGCGCTTGCTCACTTAGATCTCCTGAAACTTATGGGCGAAAGCCCTAGACAACCTGAACAATTTACGCTGTCCAAGCCGGCAAGTCAAGGTGGAATTTGGTCCAAAAACCCCTGATTTACAGGCCCGACACGCCGACCCGATTTGATATCTAGGGCCCAGGGGTATTGAATAACCCAGTCAAAAAATGTGGACTACTTATCCACAAGTTTTCCACAGCACTCTAAACCCTATCCACAGGGTTAAGGTCCTGTGTAAAACTCTGTGGATAACTTTTGAAGGGAGATCTAATGGCCGACGCGACGCTGGTCAGCTCCTGGAAGGGCCTTGTCGCCAAAGTCGCCTCCGACCCGGTAGTCACCCCACACCTAAAAGGACATTTAGATCTGGCTGTTCCAAAAGGTGTTCTTGATGACACTCTTTATATCGAAGTTCCAAATGAAGTTACGCGCTCGATGTTACAAGGAAGATTGCGCGATCAAATTCTTAGTGCACTTTCTGAATTATCAGAAATTGGTGGACCAACTTCTTTCGTTGCAATTACAAACGAAGATTTACAAACCGCAATCAAAGTTGATGTAGTTCAAGAACCAGAAATTAAGTGGCCTGATGTTGATCCGGCAACCGGACCAGTTCTCACTGCAGTAAATGCTTCTGGATTAAATCCAAAATATTCTTTCGACAGTTTTGTGACTGGTGGTTCAAATCGATTTGCGCACGCTGCTGCTTTCGCGGTTTCTGAAGCCCCGGCAGAGGCCTACAACCCGCTATTTATCTATGGTTCCAGCGGTCTTGGAAAAACTCACCTACTCCACGCGATCGGTCACTACGCACTTCATCTAAAGCCGCGACTAAAGGTTCGCTACGTTTCCTCTGAAGAATTCACCAATGATTTCATCAACGCAATTCAAAACAACAAGACCGCTGACTTTCAAGCGCAGTATCGGGATGTAGATATTTTGTTAGTTGATGACATTCAGTTCTTGCAAGGAAAAGACCAGACTCAGGAAGCTTTCTTCCACACCTTCAACACTCTTCACGATCACAACAAGCAGGTTGTTATTACTTCTGATTTGAGACCGAAGCAACTTGCTGGTTTCGAAGAGAGAATGCTTTCAAGATTTGAGTGGGGATTAATCACAGACATTCAGGCTCCTGAGTTTGAAACCCGTGTTGCTATTTTGAGAAAGAAAGCGGCCCAGGAAAGAATTCAGGTTCCTGATGAGGTCATCGAATATATGGCCGCTCGAATCTCCTCAAATATCCGTGAGCTCGAGGGAACCCTGATTCGAGTCACAGCCTTCGCCAACCTAAACCGCCAGCAAATTGACATGGACCTGGTCCAGGTGGTTTTGAAGGACACCCTTTCCTTTGCAGGAGACAGCAACGTCTCCCCGATGGCGATAATCACAGCCACTGCCGAGTACTACAAGCTCAGCCCGGATGACATAACTGGCAGCGGCCGCCAGCAGGCGGTGGCCCTGGCCCGGCAGATAGCCATGCATATCTGTAGAGAGCTGACCGAGCTATCCCTACCCAAAATCGGTGGGTATTTTGGAAACCGCGATCACACAACGGTTATGTATGCCACCAAGAAAATCAGTGAGCAAATGCGGGAAAGACGCTATATCTACAACCAGGTCTCTGAAATCATTCAAAAAATCAAGGACAACGCCAGATAAACCTGTGGATAAGTGGGTCAAAATCTGTGGATAACTCTCCACATTTTGTCCACAATCACCCCTTTTTGGCCTTTCAGTTACAGACTTTCCACAACCCCAATAGTTATCCCCAGTTTTATCCACAGAATCACAAACAACTTACAGGGTTGTAGTTTTTAGTGTTTTTGCTACCACTGAGCGGTTATCCCCTGTTCCACAGGTGCTTATTGTTGTTATTAGAGATTGATTAAATAGCTGGGGATCTTGGGGAAAAACAACGACTGTGAAGAAATCGGTTGGTTGTGCCAAGATAAGAGGCCCGATTGAGGATTAAACATGAAATTTCAAGCCGACAGAGACATTCTCACTGATGCTATTTCTTTCGTTGTAAGGCTTGTATCTCCAAGACCCCAGCTTCCTCAGCTTTCGGGTGTTGTTATTGAAGCAAACGGCAAGGAAGTAACTTTGTCTGTTTTTGATTACGAGGTTTCTGCAAAAGCAACAATTTCTGCAAATGTTGAAAAACCAGGGAAAGTACTAATTCAAGCCAAGCTGCTGGCTGACATCATTTCTAAACTTCCATCAGAATCTGTCTCTATTGATCATCTTGAATCAAGAGTTCAAATCAACTCTGGTTCCAGCAAGTTTTCACTCTCAGCTATGAGCATGTCTGAGTATCCAGTAACACCACAAACTCCGGCTGGCACAGGAAAAGTTTCCGGTGAACTTTTTGCAGATGCAATTAACCAAGTTTCAGTTGCAGCATCACGAGAAGAAGTAACTCCAGTTCTAACCGCAGTAATGATTTCCGCAAACAGCAAAGAGCTTTCGCTTATTGCAACAGACAGATTCCGCGTCGCCACCAGAACAATTGCGTGGCAGGGGCCAAGTAGTGAAAAAGAAATTCTTATTCCTTCCAGGGTTGTTGGAGAAATTGCAAAAACCTTCGCTCACGAAAAAGAGATCTCGATTGGATTTGCCGAAGGAGACAAAGAAATCATCGGATTTTCCTCTGGAAGTAAATCGGTAACAACCTCCACAATCAAAGGCAAATACCCAGCTGTCCTGAGCCTGTTCCCAACAGATACTCCACATTTCGCTGTAGCTAACACAGCAGATCTAATTAGCGCCACCAAGAGAGTTGGTCTAGTTGTAGATAGAGACAAGCCTTTGAGATACAAATTCACCGCGAGTGAGGTCACCCTCGAATCGATCGGCTCCGATGTTGCCGATGCAACAGAGCAGGTGGCGTGCTCACTAACTGGCGAAGAAAACATTGTGTCGCTCAAGCCCCAGTATCTGATCGATGCTCTATCTGGAGTAGACACAGAAATGGTTTCACTCGGATTTACTTCTAACCCAAACAACCCCAATAAACCCGGACCTGTTTTGGTTACCCCAATCGGATCTTCGCAACAGTACAAATATCTACTGCAGCCAAACCTGCTAGTTTCCTAGGCGGCCCAAGTTGTGGGTAAGCGAAATCCAGCTTGCTAATTTTAGAAATTACGCATCACTCAACCTCACGCTAAAAGCCGGCGCAACCCTTTTGCATGGCCCCAACGGGGAGGGGAAGACCAACCTGGTCGAAGCACTTGTCTTCCTAAGTCAACTTTCCTCACATAGGCATGGCTCAATCAAGACCCTTGTCCAGACGGGAAAAACACAAGCTATTGCATCTGCATCTGCCAACCAAGGCAATCGAAAAGTTGTGGTAGCAGCGGAGATAAATGCCGATGAATCAAATAGATATTTCATAAACGCAAATCAGCAAAAAAGAACCGCTGACTTTCTGGGCAATTTACCCGTGGTCCTATTCGCACCTGAAGACCTAGACATTGTCCGTCGGGACCCGGATGATCGTCGCCACTTTCTTGACTCCACCATGGCCCTGCTTAGGCCAAGGCTCGCCCAGCTGAAAATCGATTATGACCGTGCCCTCAAGCAGCGCAACGCACTGCTAAAAAGCGCGAAGTTTGCGAAGAATCCAGAGCTATCAACACTCGACATCTGGGATGAACAAATTGCCAGCCTTGGAAGCAAGTTAACCATTGCGCGGCTCGAACTAATTTCTGAGCTGTCTCCGCTACTTCAAGACTTCTATAACAAGCTCTCCCCGGCCCAAGAAAAAATTTCTCTGCAACTGGTATCTCTAAACAGCCAAGAGCAAGAAGAGGAAATTACTCAGAGCGACATCGAGAAGCAGCTTAGAGAAAAAATGCTTCAACTTCGAGACCAAGAGCTAGAGAGAGGAATTACTCTGGTTGGTCCACATCGCGATGAGCTGCTGATTCAAAAAAATGATTTGATTGCACGATCTCATGCGTCGCAGGGAGAGGCGTGGTCAATCGCATTGGGTCTAAAGTTGGCAGTTGCCAAATTGTTGCGAGACGGATCACTTGGCGATCCAGTAGTTATCTTGGACGATGTTTTCTCTGTTTTAGATCCAGGAAGACGAAGCAGAATTCTTGAATTTGTTCTTGGGTTTGAACAAGTTTTGGTAACAGCCGCGGATCAGAGCATGGCTCCTGAAATAGAGTGGTCGGCAACATATTCAATTTCTGGAGGTGAGCTCATTGGAGATTAATTTTGAGCTGGCCGATAGATTCTTTAAACAAACCCTCAAGTCACTCGGTCGAAAAACACGCGACGAAAAAAGACGAGATGATAAAGACTCCCGTGGTTCAAAGCCTTTTGATAAGGGGCGTGAGCCCATCTCGGCTGGCGAAGGCGTGGAAGAGCTACTTGGTGAATTTGACTGGAACAAGCGAGTGGATAAAGAGTCTCTTTTTCTAAACTGGCATGTTTTAGTTGGACCTGAAAATGCAGCTGCTTCAGCACCGGATGAGCTTCGAAACGGCACCCTCAGCATCAAGTGCCGTTCAACCGCCTGGGCAACCCAACTTCGCACCCTGAAGGACCAAATATTGGCCCGGGTCCAGGAGCAATACCCTGAATTAGGGGTCAAGGATCTGGTCTTTTTAGGGCCCGCCGCACCCAGCTGGAAAAAGGGCCCCAGGAGCGTCCCTGGAAGGGGTCCCAGAGACACCTATGGGTAGTTTTGCCCAATACTGACGCGGATTTTGGGGTAGACTAAGGCAGTTAGCTAACCCGAATCTAAGTCTCCTTTCGAGGTGCTTTTCTGTGGTGCTAACCCAAATGGGAAGCAACTAAATATGCCTGAAGCAAAGAAAAAATATGATGCCGGAGCCATCCAGGTCCTCGAAGGACTGGAAGCGGTTCGTAAGCGACCTGGAATGTATATCGGGTCCACCGGCCCCAGGGGTTTGCACCACCTGGTCTACGAAATTGTTGATAACTCGGTTGACGAAGCCCTAGCCGGCTACTGCGACACCATCGATGTGGTGATCACCAAGAGCGGTGACATCAAAGTCAGCGACAACGGTCGCGGAATCCCTGTCGACATGCACCCGGTTGAGAAAAAGCCCGCTGTTGAAGTTGTTCTGACTGTTTTGCACGCGGGAGGAAAGTTTGGCGGCGGCGGTTATGCCGTTTCCGGTGGTCTGCATGGTGTTGGAGCATCTGTTGTAAACGCTCTTTCCAGCAAGCTCTCAGTCGAAGTTCATCGTGACGGATTCGTTTGGTCGCAGAACTACACAATCGGTGTTCCGGATGCTCCACTAAAAAAAGGTGTCAAGACAACCAAAACCGGCACCACTATCAAGTTCACACCTAGCAAAGAGATTTTTGAAACTGTTGTTTTCGATTACGAAACTCTTCGCCAGCGCTTCCAGCAGATGTGCTTTTTGAATAAGGGCCTAAAGATTTCTCTCACTGATGAGCGAGACGGAAAAACCGACTCTTACAAATATGACCTCGGTCTAATCGATTACGTCAAATACTTAAACTCAGCCAAAAAAGTTGAGGTTGTGCACGACGATATTGTTTCAATCGAATCTGAAACTAAAGACAAGAAAATGTCGGTCGAAGTTGCGATGCAGTGGACAACCGGTTACAACGAGGGCGTCCACACCTATGCCAACACCATCAACACCCACGAGGGCGGAACACATGAAGAAGGCTTTAGAAGTGCAATCACATCTCTTCTCAACAAATACGCTCGCGACAAAGGATTACTAAAAGAAAAAGATGAGAACCTCACCGGTGACGATGTTCGCGAAGGACTAACCGCAGTCGTTTCTATCAAACTTTCCGAACCACAGTTCGAAGGACAAACCAAGACCAAGCTAGGCAACACCGAAGCCAAGGCTTACGTTCAAAAAGTTGTGGCTGATCAACTTGGCGATTGGTTTGAAAGAAACCCAAGCGGAGCAAAAGAAATTGTTCGCAAGGCAATTCAAGCCGCAGCTGCTCGACTAGCTGCCCGCAAAGCTCGTGAGGCAACCAGAAGAAAGAGTCTTTTGGAATCTGGTGGTATGCCAGGAAAACTTCGAGACTGTTCATCACGTGATCCAAAAGTTTCAGAAATTTATATTGTGGAGGGAGACTCGGCCGGCGGTTCAGCCGTGCGAGGCCGAGACCCAGAGACGCAAGCAATTCTTCCGCTGCGCGGAAAGATTTTGAATGTTGAGAAAGCAAGACTAGATCGAGCACTTGCCAACACCGAAGTCCAGTCTCTAATCACCGCCTTTGGAACCGGAATCGGTGAAGAGTTCAATGTTGACAAAATCAGATATCACAAATGCATCCTGATGGCTGACGCCGATGTTGATGGTCAGCACATTAGAACACTGCTACTCACTTTGCTTTTCAGATACATGCGACCACTGATTGAGCACGGATATGTCTACATGGCACAACCACCGCTCTACAGAATCAAGTGGTCTAACGTGGCACACGAATATGCCTACTCCGACACCCAGCGCGATGAACTGATTGCCAAGGGTCAAAAGGAGGGCAAGAAGCTTCCCAAGGAAAACTCCATCCAGCGCTACAAAGGTCTGGGCGAGATGGACTATGACGAACTATGGGAAACCACCATGAACCCCGCCACCCGCACGCTTCTGCAGGTCACTCTGGCCGATGCAGCCCTGGCTGACGAGGTCTTCTCAACCCTGATGGGTGAAGACGTTGAAAGCCGCCGAACCTTCATTCAGCGCAACGCCAAAGACGTTCGCTTCTTGGATATCTAGGAGTAATCAATGTCAGATCAGATAGACAAGATCGAGCAAGTCGACCTACAGGTCGAGATGCAAAGAAGCTATCTCGACTACGCAATGAGCGTCATCGTTGGTAGAGCACTACCGGATGTAAGAGACGGTCTAAAGCCAGTTCACCGCAGAGTTTTATATGCGATGTATGACGGCGGTTACCGACCAGATAAGCAGTTCTCAAAGTGTTCCCGCGTGGTCGGAGACGTGATGGGTCAGTATCACCCGCACGGTGATGCTGCCATCTATGACACCTTGGTGCGACTTGTTCAAGAGTGGAACATGCGTTACCCGCTAGTAGCAGGACAGGGAAACTTTGGTGGACCAGGTAACGATGCAGCCGCAGCCCCTCGTTACACCGAATGCAAGATGGCACCGCTTGCAATGGAGATGGTGCGCGACATTGATGAAGAGACAGTAAATTTCCAAGACAACTACGACGGCAGAACTCAAGAACCAACCATTCTTCCTTCTCGTTTTCCAAATCTTCTAGTCAACGGATCAATTGGTATTGCGGTTGGAATGGCAACCAACATCCCCCCTCACAACCTTAAGGAAATCGCAGAAGCCGCCAAGTTCGCTCTCGAGAATCCAGACAAGACCGGTGAGAAACTTCTTGCCGAACTTATGAAGATTGTGAAGGGACCGGACTTCCCAACCGGTGCACAAATCCTCGGTCGCTCCGGAATCGAAGACGCCTATCGCACCGGCCGCGGTTCAATCACAATGCGAGCGGTCGTGACGGTTGAAGAATTGCAGGGAAGAACTTGTCTAGTTGTTACCGAACTTCCCTACCAGGTGAACCCAGACAACTTGGCTCTTCGCATTGCTGAGCTGGTCAAGGAAGGCAAACTCACTGGCATTGCAGATATTCGCGATGAGACATCTGGTCGAACTGGACAGCGCTTGGTAATTGTTTTGAAGAAGGACGCGGTTGCCAGAGTTGTTCTAAACAACCTCTACAAGTTCACTCAGTTGCAAGAGAACTTTGGTGCCAACATGTTGGCCCTGGTGGATGGTGTTCCAAGAACACTCACGCTGGACGGCTTTATCACCTACTGGATTGATCACCAGATCGAGATTGTTCTTCGCAGAACCAAATACAGACTGAAGAAAGCCGAAGAGCGAGCCCACATCCTCCGCGGCTACCTCAAAGCTCTGGATGCGCTAGATGCTGTAATCAAACTGATTCGCAAGAGTCAGACGGTTGATGATGCTCGTGATGGTTTGATGAAGCTACTCGAGATTGATGATCTGCAGGCGCGCGCAATTCTTAACATGCAGCTCAGACAGCTCGCCGCACTTGAGCGCCAGAAGATTATTGATGAAGCTGCAGCTCTCGAAGCTGAAATCAAGGGCTACAAAAAAATCATCAAGGACGAGGGACTGCAGCGAAAGATCGTCACTGAGGAACTAGCCGAGATTACCGAGAAGTATGGCGATGACCGAAAGACTCAGATTGTTGCCGCTGATGGCGATGTCTCAGTAGAAGACCTGATTCCTGAAGAGGGAATGGTTGTTACCCTGACCGCCGGTGGTTACATCAAGCGAACCAGAAGCACCAGCTACCGAGTTCAACACCGCGGTGGTAAGGGAGTGAAGGGAACCTCGCTTCGTGCAGATGACGTGGTACAAAACTTCATCGTTTCAACCACTCACCACTGGCTAATGTTCTTCACGAACAAGGGACGCGTTTACAGAGCCAAGGTGCACGAGATCCAAGAAGGATCACGTGAAGCGAAGGGCCAGCACGTAGCGAACCTGCTCGCTCTGCAACCGGACGAGCGAGTGGTTGAAGTGATCGATCTGAAGGACTACCAGCAAGCTCCATACCTCGTGATTGCCACCAAGGCCGGTCTTGTAAAGAAAACAGAGCTTGAGCTTTACGACACCTCCAGAACTGGCGGCATCATTGCTATCAAGCTTCGCAAAGGCGATGAGGTTGTGAATGCAATGCTGGTTGAAGACAACAACCATCTTCTATTGGTCAGCAAGAAGGGAATGTCAATCTGCTTCGCAGCCGACAACGATTCCTTGCGACCAATGGGCAGAGACACCTCTGGTGTGACAGGAATGAAGTTCCGCAAGGGCGATGAGCTATTGGCTGCCAGAGTAATCGGCAGCGCAGGCTTTGTCTTTGTGGTTACCGAGGGCGGCTATGCCAAGCGCACCTCAGTTGACCAATACCGAGTCCAGGGCCGCGGAGGCCTAGGAATCAAGGTTGCCAAGCTTGATGAAAAGCGTGGTGATTTGGTGGGATCGGAAATTGTTGACGAAAACGATGAAGTACTAGTTGTATTAGCCTCTGGAAAAGTAATGCGAACCCCTGCTTCCGAGGTCCCGGCCAAAGGCCGAGACACCTTGGGTGTAGTGTTTGCTAGGTTCGAAGAAGGGGACTCCGTTCTCTCTTTGGCCAAAAACTCGGAGCGAAATCTAGAGACGAGTGAAGGAGCCTAGATTGGCAAGTTTGTTTAATCGCACCGCGGCATCATCATCCGAGCCGCGTAAGCAGATCAAGCTCAAGCTAAGAGCAATTGATGTTTTGTCTGCCACTAAGGCTGGCTTCTTTGTTGCCTTGGCTGCTGCCATCGGAATCATCGTTGGTGGATTACTGCTCTGGTTGCTTCTAACCGCCTCTGGTCTTCTGAGCCAGCTGGGTGGAATCTTCGGTTCTCTGCTCGGAGCAGAAGGTGACATCGCCTCCAGCTTCTCCTTCGGATCCGTCATGGGAACTGCCCTGACAATCTCTCTATTGAACATGGTCCTCACCACCTCCCTAGCGGCGGTTTATGCGGCCCTGTTCAACGTAATTGCCAAGCTTTCAGGGGGTATTTCTCTCACCTTCACCAACAACTAGGTGGGGGTTTGTTTGGGCGGACAATCTCTAGTAAGGTTTTGTTTGCTCTACGGGCCTATAGCTCAGGTGGTTAGAGCGCTTCACTGATAATGAAGAGGTCGGAGGTTCAAGTCCTCCTAGGCCCACGGTGAGCTCTTCATCAGTAGGAGCACACTTTGGGGACTTAGCTCAGTTGGTAGAGCACCTGCTTTGCAAGCAGGGGGTCAGGGGTTCGACCCCCCTAGTCTCCACAAAGAAAATCTCCCTCCAGAAATGGAGGGAGATTTCTTGTTTTCCAGATCCCTAGAGAGATATGTCCAATTGTTTGGCAATTTTCTTGCAGCGATTCTGGATTGACTTAGCACCTGTCTTGTTCGCTTTTCTAATTCTTGGTATGAAATCTTGCAGCAATTCGGCGTCAGTCTCAGCAAAATCAGCTGCAGCCTGAAAGCCGTAGTATCCGACAATTTTGCTTTTATCGGTTTCGGCCCAATTCATAATCACTTCATAAGCCCTTCTCTTTTGGGCTTTAGTTAGGTCCAAATGGACAAGCAGCTGCGGAATGTGCCAACGGACTTCCTGTTGCTTATACAACTCGAGGTTTTTCAGCAGGTCCTTCGCAAAAGGCTTTACGCTTTCCGGCTTCTGCTCGGCCACTCTCATTGCGACGTAGCTTGCTCGCATGGCGACTACGGGATCTTCGTCGAGAAAAAGCTTGTAAACCTCGCTGAGTCCCGCTGGCGCTTTTATCATTTTTGCGATTACCTGATCTGCTTCTCCAACAGAAGTTCTTGTTCCGCCAGAGAGCGTATCCCTAACTCCACCCATTCAAATACCCCCAGTACTCCGACTTCCAGTTTATGAGCGACCCGAACATAATCCACAAAATCCTGCAGGAATGCAAGTGGTGGTCGATTTCGAACGCCTATGCATTAACTGCGGTACGAGATCGGAGAAGACCTGAGTCTTTCTGAGTTTTCATTAGTTTCTCTTTGGCACGGCCGAGCTAGCTCTGAGCTGAGCGCTTTGAATTGGATAGCGCCTGAACTCTAGAACCAATTACCAGGGCAGCTCCGATTATCACCAAGTTCTTGACGATGTATTGACCCTCAATTGTTAGTGCCACTGGGAAGATCGTGAAGCAGACTTCGGGCAAAAGCACAAGCGGAAGAAATGTCCCTGGCATCTGTAGTGCAAGGAGAAAGATTGCGACTCTAGTTAGTGGAGTGAAGAGAAAAGCTAAACCGATGGCAATCTCCCAAAGCCCCAGCAGCGGAACAATGATTTCTGGCGTTAGCCAGTAGACAGTGGCTGCCACCAACTCATATGCCGGACTCAGCTCACCAACGGTTTTCAGCGCCCCGAACCAAATAAACACTGCACCGATAGCAAAGCGTAAGAAGCCAATTCCCACCCTGTCCATGAAGTCGATAACTGTTGCATCGATAACCAAAAGCCGATTTCTTAGATTTTCCATGAAAAGAACAACAAAATTAGAAAGAAAACCTGCCCAAACTACACTTACATTTAGAGGCAATAGATAAGGACAACGCCATGGAATCGCTAGCGGCAGTGGTAGCAACCATCTTTGTTGGGATGATCGCCATTGCAATTTTGAACCTGGTGTTAGTTGTCTTGACTAGGCGGGGCAAGTTAAAGCTCTGGATCGGCATTGTTTCTAACAGCATTACGGGAATTGCAGCGATTTTTGGAATTAGTGGAGCCTGGGCCCTCGGTGCTGCGCCACTATTTTCTGTTTTAGCAGGCTCGATTATTTTGACCCTGCCAAAGCGCAATCAGTAACGCTCGTCCCTGACAACCTCAACGTCGCTCACCCAGCAGCTCAAGGCGTATAGCGGGAAGTAGTCCTTTTGTAGTTTTTCCAGGATCTTTTCTAGAACCTCTTCACTGACAACGGTTTCGATGCGAACATTGCCGCCTTCGATATCAGAGACTCTTTGGTTTCTAGGGCCTGCGCCATGGGCAATAGATGATGTGAAGCCCTTGGCTCCGCAGTCAATAACATCCTCTTCTAGTCGGTGAGCAAGCGAAGCTTCGATGACGATCGTCACTAGCTTTCTCTTTTTTAGAATCACAGACCTACTCCTTCTAGAAATTGACTAACGGCAAGCATGACAGGAATTCCAATTGTCAGATTGAACGGGAAGGTAATTCCCAGTGAAGCCGAAAGATAGATGCCTGGCGAAGCTTCCGGGAGAGCAAGACGAACGGCAGCGGGAGCTGCGATGTAGGAAGCACTTCCCGCCAGGATTCCCAGCGCTGCAGCTCCTGCCAAGCTCATGCCAGTTAGGTGACCGGTCAAAACTCCAATTGAGCCTGCCAAGATCGGAAAAGTTGTTCCAAAGACAATTAGACCAACACCAGCTTGCTTGAGATCCTTAATTCTTCTTCCGGCAACCATGCCAAGTTCTAGCAGGAACAGAGTCAGCACGCCAGTGAAGAGTCCTGTGAAGAAGTTATCGATCCGTGCGTAACCTGCGGAGCCAGTTAGGAAACCAAGCACCACACCACCGACCAGCAAGAAGATTGACTTACCAGTCAAAATTTCTCTGAGCGAGTCGCCCCAACTTATGTTTCGGCTAACACCCTTGGCAGCAAGAGCTAGACCGATGATGATTCCTGGAATCTCTAAGACAGCAAGCAGAGTGTTGACATAACCCTCAACCTGCAAGCTCAAGGATTCTAAAAAGACAATTCCAGCGGTGAAGGTAACCAAAGAGGTTGAACCGTAGTGGGCAGCTAAGGCTCCTCGGTTTGGAATATCTAATTTGGTGAATCGAAGTAGATAGAAAGCAATGATTGGAATCACAATGCCCAGGGCAATTGTTCCGAGCAGCGGTGCGATGATTTGATCAAAGCTAGTTTCACTGAGTGCGACACCACCTTTGATACCAATTCCCAGTAGAAGATAAATCGACAGCGCTTGATAAACAGCATCTGGCAGTTTGAGATCAGATCGAAGAGCCGTGGCCAACAGACCTAGCGCGAATGCCAACACTGGCGGTGAAGTGAGGTTGGTTAGTGCTAGTTGCAAGCCGTCCAATTCTTACCTTCCGATTGAGCCGAGAGCTTTTATAAGCTCTCCGACTGTGTGACCACCAGAGGTGGAGTGTCTTAGCTCTGCTGACAAGTTAATCGCATAGCGGTTGTTTCTTCCCTCTTTGCTCTTCTCCAAATATCCGCCGTCCTCTAAGTCCTTCAGGACGTTGACAATTGAGCGGGTTGTAAGACCAGCAATTCGTGCAAGCTCCTCAATGGTGAGGCTGGAGTTTTCGGTCAGCGCCAATAAAACATGGGCATGGTGCGAAAGGAAAGTCCAGTGCTTACTCAATCTTCTTCTTACCCCTTCTAAAGACTGGCTCTAGTTGAGCAATTTCCTCGGCGCTGGCACTTGGGAAGAATCGCTTGTTTTCGACCTCAACCTCGTGTCTACCTTCACCACGACTCTTTACGAGAGATGCAATAACAGAAACAGCAATGACCAAGATTATGACCGCTAGTGAAATAAAGGTCGGAACTTTGTAGATGTCATGTAGCGCCATCTTCACACCCACCCAAATCAAGATCACAGCTAAGCCGACCTTGAGATAGACAAAGCGATGAATCAAATCGGATAGCAAGAAGTACATTGCCCTGAGGCCTAACACGGCAAAGGCGTTTGCTGTGAATACAAGGAACGGCTCACTAGTCACTGCAAAAATTGCAGGAATTGAGTCAACGGCAAAGATGATGTCTGTGAACTCAACCAAGACCAAGACGATCAGAAGCGGAGTTGCAAGAACTACCCCACCAATTCTGACAAACATTCTTTGTCCATATAGCTTGTCAGTGGTCTTGACTTTGCTGCTGAACCATTTGTAGAACTTCGACTTAGTGGGATCGTAGTGCTCGTTTCTCTGCTGCAGCATTTTGTAGCCGGTGTAAAGCAAGAAGGCTGCGAACAGATACAGAATCCAAGAGAACTGGTAAATCAAAGCAGCACCTAGAGCAATAAATATTCCTCGGAAGACCAACGCACCGACGACACCAAGAAACAGAATTCTGTGTTGGTATTCACGCGGAATTGAAAACGCAGCAAAGATCATCGCCCAAACAAACACATTGTCGACAGCCAGGGACTTCTCAATCACGAAGCCGGAAAAATATTCGCCAGCTCGTTCCGCACCGAACATCCACCAGATGAAAAAGCCAAAAGAGACTCCAAGTGTTACCCAAATACCTGACCAGATAGCCGCCTCTTTAACTGCAATTACTTTTGCTTGGCGGTGCGCAAAAAGATCGATGGCCAACATAATCAGAATCAGGCCAAGCACTCCGAGCCAAAGCCAAATAGGGACGTCCAAGAAATCTCCTTAGTAGAAAACAATTGCTAGAATAATACTTCCTATTTACGCTAAGTCAAGCCCGGCTTTCCTGGAACACTCAAATCTATGTAGTCTTCCTAAGTGGAAGTAAAAGCAGAGTGCGAGCGAAAAGCCGGTCAATGGTGGGTGAAAGTTCCCTACCTTGATGATCTGATGATCTCCAGCAAACGCCTTGATCTTGCAGCAGAGCAAATCAAAGACCTGGTCTCTGCGCGAGAAGGCGTTGAAAGATGCGATGTCATCTTGAAAGTTGAAACCACCATTCCAGGAATCATGTGTGACCTAGATGCAGCTCAGACAAAAATGCGAGATGCAATAAAGCTGCAAGAAGAAGCCTCTAAAGAAATCAGAGATGTTGTCTCTAGATTGCGAGCAGAAGGTTTAAGCATGCGCGACATCGGAGTTCTGCTAAGAATCTCTCCCCAACGAGTAGCTCAGTTAGCAGAAAGCATTTAGTCATGTCTAAAGTCACAACCGAAAGAGTTGGCCACATCCTAAAAATTGGACTCAACCGTTCAGACAAAATGAATGCAGCCGATGAAGAACTGTTGCATGGCCTCGCTCTTGCCTATGGAGAATTAGAACGAGAAAAAGATTTAAGAGTCGGATTACTTTTCGCACATGGCGACCACTTCACCGCAGGACTTGATCTTTTTGATGTCGGACCAAAAATGCAAAGCGGAAAATTGCAACTTGTTCCAGAAGGTGGAATTGATCCTTGGGGCATTCAAACAAAGCAAGTTTCTAAACCAGTTGTGATGGCAACACGAGGAACTTGTTTCACACTCGGAGTAGAGCTTGCTCTGGCATCTGACATTGTCATTGCAGCAAGTGATTCAAAGTTTGCTCAACTGGAAGTTGCTCGAGCAATCTTGCCATTTGGCGGAGGAACAATTCGTTTGCCTAAAGTCGCAGGACACGCAAAAGCAATGCAGTATCTTCTCACCGGTGACACATTCTCTGCAGAAGATGCGCTGCAGATGGGAATAATCAACGAGATAGTTGCACCCGGTGCAGAATTAGATAGAGCAATGGAGTTTGCTCAGAAGATTGCTCAGCAAGCACCACTGGCTGTTCAGGCAACACTCGCATCAGCTAGAAATGCCGATACTGAAAATGAGAAAAAGCAGTTGTTCCAAAGACTTGGGCAACTAATGACAACCAAAGATGTAGAACGAGGCATGCAGGCATTTATCTCTAAGCAGCCAGCCAAGTTTGAGGGTAATTAGTTGTCGGTTTAGTGGTAAATAACACCTCCAAACTTGTAGCCTTCCTATAAAAACCAATGATTTAGGCCATTTTTCCTTGTTGGCTGTCACGAAATTGCCAACACCCCCTGTTGCCCTTTTATTTAGTGGTTTTGACTTGTTCACGAGGTCAATCATGAGCGAAAACGAACTACAACTAGATGTCGCCGAAGTAGGCGAAAGAATCCTTGGCCGCTGGGCTGATATCCGTCGTCACACCCGAAAAGTGGTGATTGAGAATCAACTTTTCAAACCAGAAGGTGCTCCGATGGATCAGCACCGCGAGTGGGTATTGAAGTCACTGAAGACTTTGGTAAGAGAAAATGCCACCCAGTATGGATTTCCAAAAGAACTAGGCGGTCAAAGCAATCCGGGTGGATCCCTTTCGAGCTTTGAAGAATTGGTATTTGGTGATGCATCACTTCAAATTAAGTTTGGTGTGCAGTGGGGATTGTTTGGCTCAGCAATTCTTTACCTTGGTACCGACTATCACCACAAAACATTTTTGCCTGGAGCAACCACGCTCGAAACTCCTGGCGCATTTGCAATGACTGAAACCGGTCACGGATCTGACGTGGCATCAATTGGAACCACAGCTACTTACGATCCTGCAACAAAAGAATTTGTGATTCACACTCCAGATCGTCATAGCTACAAGGACTACTTAGGAAATGCAGCACTGCATGGTGAAGCAGCAGTTGTGTTCGCTCAGCTTTACACAAATGGTGAACACCACGGAGTTCACGCTTTCTTCGTTCCAATTCGCAAAAACGGAAAACTACTTCCTGGAGTTGGTGCTGAAGACGATGGCCTCAAGGGTGGTCTCAACGGAATTGATAACGGAAGACTTTTCTTCAATCAGGTGAGAATTCCGAGATTGAACTTGCTAAACCGCTATGCGGATGTACAAGAAGATGGCACCTACACATCTTCCATTGATTCGCCAGGAAGAAGATTCTTCACTCAACTTGGAGCACTGGTGCAGGGAAGAGTCTCACTAACAGGCGCCGTTACTAATGCACAGAAGCTTGCACTAGACATCGCCGTTCGCTACTCGCTGGCAAGAAGACAGTTTGCTGGCAAAGATGGAAGCGAAGTCACCCTGCTTGACTACCAAAGACACCAGCGAAGACTGCTGCCACTAATTGCTAGAACCTATGCGCAGATCTTCACGCACCA
>CAEZTO010000010.1_pt1 | contig 30347 bp, 28 predicted proteins | sample 7264241 | NCBI WGS metagenome assembly CAEZTO01 (sample SAMEA6813806, study PRJEB35770) | uncultured Aquiluna sp. | biome: Freshwater; feature: Freshwater reservoir; material: water | place: Czech Republic | collected 2017-08-18 | depth 0.5m m
CCGGCCTGCCCTCACCCCTTCGGTGATTGATAGGAAGCTGTCATCCGCAATCACCAGGTCAGCTGCTTCTCGGGCAACTTCTGAACCCCGCTTACCCATGGCAATGCCAACGTTCGCAGCCTTCAGGGCAGGAGAGTCATTTACGCCATCACCCGTCATTGCAACAATTTCACCTTGGCGTTGAAGCTCTTTGATTATCATCAATTTTTGTTGTGGTCTGACTCGGCTAAAAACACTTTGCGTGCGAACCGCCTGCTCAAGCTCAGCCGACGAAAGTTGTTCTAGCGTTTCACCGCTGAGTGACTTTTCACCGGAGAGAAGGCCGACTTCCCTTCCTATAGCCTCGGCTGTTTGAGAATAGTCACCTGTGATTATTATGGTTCTGACGCCAGCTCTACTTAGCTCAGTGATTGCCTGATCGACACCCTTCCTAATCGGATCTTTCATGGCTGCGAGCCCGACAAATTCAAAGCTAAGGCCTAGTGCATTTTTTGCGTCAAGAATTGCCTCCGAAGCAGAAGCCTTAGCGACTCCCAAAATCCTCAAACCCTGACTCGCTCCCTCATCAAGCTGATTAAGGACCTCTGTTTTTTGGGGTTCCGCTACTTTACAGAGTTCAACAACTCGTTCGGGAGCACCCTTGATGGCCGCTATTAGGTTCCCTGAAGGTTCTCGCCAAATCTGACAAAAAAATGGATGCTCATCGGCAAGAGGAAACTCCCGGACCAAGGTTAGGTCTGAATCAATGCTCGCTGCTTTGAGAAAAGCCTTATCTATTGGGTCGAAGGAGTCTGGGATGGACGCCATAGCCCCAAATCGCAGTGTTTGAGGGTCTTTGGTAACAAGAGTCATTTCGTTTTCAGTGATTGTTCCAGTTTTGTCAACACATAGAACAGTGATCTGTCCGAGCATCTCTATAGCAGGGTTGCTTCTCACAATCACTCCGGCCTTAGCCATTCGCCAAGCACCGAGCCCCAGGAAAATTGTCAAGACAATTGGTAACTCTTCAGGCAGAAGAGCCATCGCTGCAGCAATTCCAGCTAGTGAGCCGACCAGCCAATCGCCCCTAGTCAGGGCATATACAACACTCACCGTGACTGCTGTTGCGATTGCCACAATCGCAACCACTTGCACGATTGAATCAACCTCTCGCTGCAAAACTGTTCGCTTCTCAACTCCGACTAGCCACTTTCCTAGCTGTCCAAGTTGGCTAGCCAGACCTACGGCATTAACTTTTCCAACGGCGTGACCTCTAACGATCAGGCTGCCTGAGATGGCTAAGTCACCCTTCGCTTTTTCAACTGCGACTGATTCCCCGGTCAGAATTGATTCATCAATAGTCAGGCTTGATGACTCCAAAATCAGGCAATCTGCAGGAACTCGATCTCCTTCCTTAAGAAGAATCAAGTCGTCCAAAACAAGGTCTTGACTCGGAACTTGTATCAATTCCCCACCGCGATATACAGAGGCCTTGGGGGTAGATAGGAGTCGGAGGGCTGCTAAGGCTTTGTCAGTTCGCCTAACTTGAAAAAGTGCAATCCCAATAACAAATGTCACACTGATTAGCAAGGCAATAGCTTCGACAATGTCACCGAGCGCCAGGCTGAGCAAAGCTGCGATTAGCAACAGAGCCATCATTGGCTCTTTTAGGACACCTAAAAGTTGCTTGCTGAGACTTCTCGAGGTGTCTACCGGAAGGCTGTTCTTGCCGCCGCTCAGAGTGCGCTCGACAACCTCAGCCTCAGACAACCCTTGCCACTGCATAAGCAAAGACTACGTTAGATAAGCACTCAATCTAGAGGAGGTTTGGAATCTTCTGTTCCGCTGCTATGTTCGCTCGCCTGAACACGAGGGTTACAAGCGTTGAGATAATCACAATGAATAACGAATACAGAGCTGGAACCAGAAGAATCTGATCCACACCTGGGTTATCAATGTATACGGCAACAATCACGGCTATTGCCAGCGGACCATTGTTAATTCCCGTTTCTAGCGCAATTGTCCTTGCATTCATCGGATGCAGGCGCAGAAGCTTGGAGAAGTAGTAGGCAACTATGATTCCAACCAAACCTAACCCAATAGCTACTACATAAGTTGGCCACTCGGTCGTGAGCAAAAGTTCCCAGTTTCTTGGGACCCAAATCGCAATCAGGAAAGGAATAAATAGAAGACCAAAAACTCCGCCCATCAGCTCTAAAACAGCACCAATGTTAGAGCTCAGCTTTCGGATTAACATTCCCAAGCCAACAGGAATAATTAAGCCAATGATGACTATTGCAAGCTCTCTAAACTCAATGCTTAATGATTCGTCCAGGCCTAGAAGTCGCGAGTACACAAACAGAGCTGCAGGTGTCATTATGAAAGCCCACAGGGTGGAGTTGACTGTCATCACTACGCTCAAGGCCAAGTTTCCCTTGGAGAAGTATGTGAAAAGGTTCGAAGTGGTTCCGGCTGGCACGCTGCCCATGATCAAGGCGCCTAGCGCGACCAAAATCACTCCCTCTGTCGAAGAGAACGGAAACAGAACCGTCACAATCAGCACATAAGCGGTTAGAGGCATTATGCCGAATTGTGTAACCCATCCGATGACCACTCCCCACGGACGGCGCAAGGCCAGACCAAAGTCCTTGGGAGTCAGCCCGGCACCAAGACCAAACATGATGATGAGAATAAAAATACGCAGCAGAGTCTGTTCGAACTCATTTACGACGGTTGCTTGGTTAGCTACCTCTTCGGTAAGAATCCTTAGTGCGCGCATCTCTATGCTCCTTTACTTGCGTTGTTGCCAGACGATTTTGAAGACATTGCTTCGTCACGGAGTGTGCGACGAAGGATTTTGCCAATTGGGCTCTTTGGGAGTTCGTCAACAAAAATGACATCTTGCGGAATCTTGTAGGCAGCCAAATTGGTGCGGCAGAGTGCGACGATTGCCTCTTTGGTTGGGGCCGGTAGGCCGGCCTTCACATAGGCCTGAACACGCTCACCGGTCTTTTCGTCTGGCACTCCAATCACACCGACTTCCAAAACTCCAGGAACGGCAGCAATCTGCTCTTCAATTTCATTTGGATAGACGTTGAAGCCGCTAACCAAAATCATGTCCTTCTTTCGATCAACGATTGTGAAGTAGCCATCAGCATCCATTTGAGCAATGTCGCCTGTGTAGAACCAGCCGTCCTTTAGTGACTTAGCTGTCTCTTCTGGCTTCTGCCAGTAACCAAGCATTATCTGAGGCCCACGGGCGACAATTTCACCTGCTACACCCACTGCAACGTCTTTCCCGTTTTCATCAACACACTTGACCTCTGTCGATGGAACAGGAATACCAATAGTTCCGTCTTTAGCCAAGCCTGTTAGAAGATTGAACGTTAGAACTGGCGAGGTTTCGGTCAGACCATATCCTTCGACAATTGGGGTGCCAGTTAGCTCGCGCCAGCGCTCAGCAACAGATGCCTGTAGAGCCATTCCTCCAGCGGCTGATGCGTGGAGGTGTTTTGGTGGCGCATCTTGAAACCAGCGCTCATTGAGAAGCGCATTGAATAGCGTGTTCACACCGCTTAGCCAAGTGATTTTGTAGTTATCAAAGGCCCTCCTGAGATTGCTTGGAGGTCTCGGCGACGGGATGAGTATGTTTCTGGCTCCGTTGTAGTAGAAACCAAGAAGATTAACTGTGAAAGCAAAAATGTGATACAGCGGCAGGGCTGTTAGCACGATTTCTTTGCCTGCTCGCATTCCATCACCACAGTGAGCAATCATCTGAAGGGTGTTGGTGACCAAATTGCCATGGCTCAGCATTGCACCCTTTGAAACTCCTGTTGTTCCACCGGTGTACTGAAGGGCAGCCAGGCTTTCACTCTTGACTGAAGCTGTGTAGCCAAGAACTTTCTCCTTTGAGAGCTTGGCCTTTCCGCTGGCTAGCGCAGCCGAGAATCTAGTGTGCTCCACTTGAATCTTTGGAAGGCTTCTTTGCCAGTACTTTTGAACAATTCTGACCACACCACCGACCACAGATGGGAAGAACTCTGAGATCTTTACGGTCACAACATTCTTAACGTTGGTTTTGGCAAGAACAGCGGGAAGACGATCCGCAAACATGTCGATGACCACCAAGGTGGTAGCGCCTGAATCACTGAATTGATGAATCATCTCATTGGCGGTGTAAAGAGGGTTTGTGTTGACCAGTACACAACCAGCCTTAAAGATTCCGAACGCAACAATTGGGTAGCTGAGACAGTTTGGCATTTGCACAGCCACTCGATCTCCGGCAACTAGGCCCAGATCTTCGCGCAGGTAGCTAGCAAACTGATCAGACAACTGATCAACCTGTGCATATGTCAAAGACCCGTTCATACCATTCGGCATGACCTGTGTGAAAGCAGTGCTTTTCTCGTACTGCGCAGCAGCAGTTCTCAGCAGCTCTGGCAAGTTTGCAAATGAAACAGGTGGAAGTTGTTTTGGTACATCACTTGGATAGTGAGCTAGCCACGGAGTGTTAGTCATCTTTGCTCTTTCCCGCAATCCCCAGCCTGGCAAAGATGCCGACGCTGGACTCTTTGGACATAAGCATAACCACCTATTTCAGCTGGCACTCAGGTTAAGAAGGGCCTGATTTCAGGCCTTCGCGGCACCAGAAGAGTTTTCCGTCGCCAGCTTTGGCCAATTTGGGTTGAGCGAGCTGAGTAGTTTGATATTCTCTTCTGCTGCCGGAATGATCCACCTGGCAAATGACTCGTTCTCAAACTCGAGAAGAAGAACTGGACGGCGTCTATAGACGACAGAGAAATCCTTGCCAAATCGGTGGCGCAAAGTTCCAAGCATTATGACAAAAGGGAAGCCAGTTCCAGGAGCTCGGATTCCGCGAAGAACTTTCGAGGTCCAGGGATCTTGATGCAATTGAACACTTATCAGGTTCTCTACTCTGGCACTCGGTGTTCCACGAAGCGCCCCAAGCATTTCAAGGGGCGAGAGTTTGTAGATCAGTTTTTTATCTGCGAAATGAAGCAACTCTTCTCCCAACAAAATGTCCCAGCTCAATCAGGACTCGTCGATATAGAAAGCTTACGCATCTAAAGACATCTCCTTGCTTGGATTCGTAGGAATCTTTCATTCACGGGCCTGGGCAACCCCGGACAAATAAGCCAGGATGAATGCAGTGGCAGCCTCATTAGTCATTTCGCAGCTTAATCTTCTAAACTTCCCTTCATGCTTATTGACATACTGCTGGTTACTGCCGGGCTAATACTCCTGATTTTAGGTGGAGAAGCTCTCGTGAGGGGCGCCTCCACTCTGGCAAGCAAGGCTGGAATATCTCCATTGGTAATTGGACTAGTGGTTGTCTCTGCAGCGACTAGTGCACCTGAATTCGCCGTTACCGTTGGTGCTGTTCTGAATGGGGAGCCCGATCTAGCAGTCGGTAACGTCGTCGGAAGCAACATTGTCAATGTTCTGTTTATTCTTGGGGCCTCAGCGCTTGTTGCACCGCTTATCATCAAGCGTCAATTGGTTCGATTTGACATTCCATTCATGCTGGTGCTTTCCGTTGTCGTGCTCCTGCTTAGCCTGGATGGAAACGTCGGACTACTGGACGGTTTGCTGCTATTGATGGCGCTAGCCGCACACACCATTGCCAGCATTGTCCTTGGGCGTCGAGAAAAGAATGCAACCGAAACTCTTCCGCTCAACAGCAAGCCCGTATCTATTTGGCTAGCACTTATTCTTCTTGCGGTTGGAATTGGTCTATTAGTCCTTGGGGCCCAAAGTTTGGTTGCTGGAGCTGTCAGCATCGCCACGAATCTAGGCGTTAGCAGCTTGGTGATTGGTTTAACGGTTGTTGCAGTCGGAACATCACTTCCGGAGCTGGCTACCTCTATCGTGGCAATCCGCAAGGGTGAGACAGACATGGCTGTAGGAAACATTGTTGGAAGCAACATCTTCAACATTGGTATGGTGCTTGGCCTACCAGCAGTGCTTTTCGGATCAGGTATCCCAGTCGCTCAGTCCTTAATTGCCATTGATATGCCGCTCATGATTGCCGCAGCAGTTGCACTGCTACCGATGGCTTTTACAGGTTTAGTTTTGGCCCGGTGGGAAGGTGTGCTCTTCGTATCCATGTACGTTGCATACACGCTGTATCTAGTTTTAGCTTCGACTGAACATGATGCAGCAAGTGGCTTTACCCTCGTGATGTTGTGGTTTGTAATACCTTTGATTGCGGCTACCTTGATAGCCATCACTGCTTTTGAAATTGGCCTTCTCAGAGGCAAGAGGCTGGCAAAGAAACAAGAAGTCGATTCCGCTTAGGTAAATCTTGGTACTCCAGATGTGGGGCGTGCGGGACTTGAACCCGCGACCGACGGATTATGAGTCCGCTGCTCTAACCGGCTGAGCTAACGCCCCGTGCGACGGGTACAGCCTATCGCCACGAACTAATCCTCCGTGCGGCGGCGTAACTTCTTGGCTTGTCTTTGAATCTCACTTCTAAGGTCAGTCAGCTGGCCTCGAACTTCTTGCCTCATTTCAACAAGTCGCTCGCGAGCTTCCTGCCTAAATGCCTCAGCGCGTCCTCTTAGCGCAAGGGCATCTGATCTCCACTCAACCAATTTGGAGCGCACAGACTCTGACAAACGACCAATCGGGGCCATGTAAGAAGGCTTGTTGTCGTCTGTTGTTGGGGTGGTCTCCCCTATGCCCAAATAGAGATCTTCAAAAATCTTGACAGTCCGAGTTATGTCATGAGCCTGAATTAGGTGGAGTGAGTTTTCACTCAAGCGATTTAGTTCAGTCCTTTCAGCCGTCAGTATCCGGTTCAGTCGCTCGGCTAAGGCATCAACATCGCCTGGCGGAAAGAGATAACCGTTATCCCCATCATGCACCAGATGCGGCAACGCCATCGCGTCTGCTCCTATAACGGGTCTTCCACTCGCCATCGCTTCCATGGTTGCGATTGACTGAAGCTCTGCAATCGACGGCATTACAAAAACAGTTGAGCGTTCATATATTCCAGGAAGCTCTTCATCCTTCACATGACCAAGAAAACTGACTCGATCTGCAATGCCCAAGGAGATAGCTAGCTTCTTGAGTCGCTCCCTCTCCCCTCCATCGCCAACCAACTCGACTCTAAGCTTTGGATGCTGAGTTAGCTTGGCAACAGCTTTCAAAAGAACATCAACCCTTTTTTCGTCGTCTAATCGACCAAGAAATAGAGCTACAGGTTCAGCATTCTGAACAGGTGAGTCATTCGCAAATCGGGAAGCATCTATGCCACAGCTAATTGCCAAGACTCCCGAAACTCCTGCCGCTTTCTCTAGCAACTCGGCGGCTCGCTTGGTTGGTGTGGTAACTGCATCCATTTTCCGTAAAATTCTGCCGGCATCTGCCCAGACCACTTTCATGGCCCAGTTATGCATAAATTTTGGAAGCAACGAGTAGCGAATTAAATTCTCGGGCATGATGTGGTTAGTAGCCAGAACCCTAACTCCACGACGCTTCGCCGCTATGTTTGCAAACCTTCCGACCATTAGGTGAGATTGGATGTGCAAAGCAACTGGATCGACGTCGTCCAAAATCCTGCCAATTTTGCGTGTCATACCCCACGGCTCTGGCCAGCGTAAAGTCTTGTGTTGAGGCACGCGATGGCTTCGAAGTCGGTGAACAATCATGTTCACACCGTCATGCTCCTCGATTCGAGGCCCCTCCGAGGAATCAAAAGCAGGGGCAATGATGTGAACTTCATTTCCGTTCCTGACCAGGCCACCAGCTAAACGCTCAGCAAATCGAGCTGCGCCATTTATGTCAGGTGCAAATGTGTCACAAGCCAAAACAACTCTTAGTGGTTTGGTCATTCAGTCTTTTCACCTACCAGTTGGGGATGGACTCTTGAGAGCATCAAGACTCCAGCCATGGCTATCATTCCGGAAAACATGAAACCGGTAACTTGGGTGATATCTGCATTTGAAGCCTCACCCAAGATAACGATACCGATTCCCACCGCCACAGCAGGGTCAACAACAGTGAGTCCTGCAATAACTAAGTCTGGCGGGCCTGAAGCATACGCATTCTGGACAAACCAGCCGCCTAGGAAAATCGCCCCCAGCAGTGCCCCTACTGCCATGAGTGTCAATAAGTTGTAGTCGCCCTGATAGACCCGCTGAATTACAACTTTTGCGAGAGAGGCGGTAAAGCCGTAAAGGACTCCAGCGCCAAGAATGTAACTCAATGGACCAACATTCCCCCGCGACCAGGCAAACAACAAACCAAATACTGCAAGGATCAGAATCATGATCCCGACTACCTGAAGAAGCTTCTGATCGCTCATTTCTGTTGAAACGGCGCTGGTGGCTGCAACAGAAACAAAAGAAGCCACGCCAAGCAAGATGATTGAAATTGCAGCCAGAGTCTTTCCGTCCAGCTTTACTTTGTAAATGCGAGCGTTCAAAATCGAGGTGAGAATTAGTGCCAAGGCTCCGATGGGCTGAACAACAATTAAAGGCGCAAGAGCAAGCGCTCCAAGCTGAAACAATGCCGCTAGCAACAGAAAGCTCGTCCCCGCAAGCCAGCGCGGCCGTCTTATCAGATCAAGAATTTGGCGGAATCGAAGCGCTGAAATCTTTCGTTTTTTCGGCACATAGTTTTCGATTACAGCATCGTTTTGAAACTGAGCTCCAACGGATAAGCAGAACGCTCCCATTACTGCTAGCAGTATTGCAAGTGCCCGGATAAGTTCGGGAGTGAGCAAGCAAACTCTCCTCAGGGAAATCAGCGCTCTCAGCCTAAACCAACGACCTTGAAACAAAGGTAAATTTGACCTGTGACCATCCTGCCAATTCGAATCACCGGGGACCCTGTGCTGCACAGCAAAGCACAGGAAGTGGCTGAAATTTCTCCGGAAATCAAGGCGCTGATCTCTGACATGTTTGAAACTATGGAGGCCGCCCCGGGGGTCGGCCTAGCGGCGCCACAAATCGGAGTCGCACTGCGAATTTTTGTCTATGACTACGAATACGAAGAGCAAAGACTTCGCGGTGTTGCTATAAATCCACAACTTGAAATTTCAGAAATCGAGGCCGGCGAGCCCGACATGGAATCCGAATCGGAAGGCTGCCTTTCTATTCCTACCGAGAGATTTCCGCTCAAACGAGCAGCCAAGGCAATTCTGACAGCGCTCGATGAGTCTGGAAATACTTACACCCTCGAAGTGTCAGGCTGGATGGCAAGAATTTTTCAACATGAGATGGATCATTTGGATGGAGTTCTATATGCCGACAGATTGGTTGAACCACACTCAAGCGAATTGAAACAGGCAATTGAAGATTATGGATGGGGAGTTCCAGGAATAAGTTGGTTACCGGGCGAAGATGATTTAGAACCCTAGTGCTCTCAAGCCCGCGGCAACTGCGGCTCCTGCAATAACTACCAGAATGTAAGGAGCCCTCCACCAAAGAAGCAATGCTGCTACGAGTAAGGCCGGCAATCTTGCGTCGACGACAACCGCACCGGTAACAGTGAAGCCTTGAATCATAACCATGGCGGCAAGCAGTGAAACGGTTACTCTCTCGGCAAAGTCTCTAAACCTATCTGTAATAAATCTTTCTGGAACCAAGTAACCAAGTATCTTCCAGCTATACACAGCCAACGAAGCCACAATCACTGTAATAATCACTTTTTACCCCCAAGTGGAATCAGTGCAACTGCAGCGGCAACCAGAATCGGAATACCAGCAGGCAAGAAAGGAGTAGTTGCAATTGCAGCAATTGCTCCAAGTAGAGCCAGCTGCCAACTGTCTTTGAGCCGCGGCCAAAGTAATCCCAAGAAAGCTGCTGCGGCTGCGGCATCTAAACCCCACTGTTCAACCGAACCCATCAAGTTGCCTGCGAGCGCTCCAACTAAGGTCGCAATGTTCCAAAAGACAAAGACGGCGATTCCGGTTAACCAGAAACCTGTTTTTTGATCTCTTCTGGTTTCTTGGGCCGCTGAAACGGCATTTGATTCATCAATAGACAATTGCGCGGCGAGTAATTTCATAAGACCACGAGGACCAACAACGCTGGTGAGGCGCAGTGCGTAAAAAGAATTTCTAATTCCCATTAACCAAGCGCTTGTAATCGCAGTTATTGGGGCTCCCCCGGCCGCCAGCACACCGACAAAGGCGAACTGAGACCCACCTGAAAACATAAAAAGACTCAAGATCATTACTGATAAGACATCTAGGCCAGCTGCAACGCCAATAGCACCAAAAGAAATACCGTAAAGTCCGGTGGCTATCCCGACAGACAAAGAAGTGGAGAGGACTTGTTTATTCATTTCCACCTTCAAGAAAGTGGCTCCCCGGCTTGGACTCGAACCAAGAACCCTCCGGTTAACAGCCGAATGCTCTGCCAATTGAGCTACCGAGGAATGGCCCTAAGGCCTAGGAAAGGTTAGCAGATAACCGGGCTAGTTCATAAGTGAACGTCGCTCGGCCTCTAATTCCACGAGCTGGCGCTGAATTGCGGACTTCTGCTCATCGCTGCTAGCCAACTCAGCTCTTCGCAGTGCCGCCAACAAGTCGGTCTTTTCACGGTCAAGGGCCTTAATCATCGCTCCGCTTACTATCCCTTGGCTGTATTTTCCAAGGTCTGCCTCGCTTTTCAATGGAAGAGGAGCCAATGCCAGCTGGCGAATAGTGTTTTGAAGACCCTCATCACCTCGATGGGCAAGCATGTTTGCGAAGCTCGGGTCAGCTAAATGATCTGCATTCTCAATTATCAAGTCCAACAACTGTTTATATGCACCAGAAATAACCCCAGCTGCTTGCATACGACGCAGTTGTTGCAAACTAAAGGCAGTTGGATTTTGAAGCAAAATCTGCATGATCTGGGTTTCAAGTTTGTCGGCCACCGGTTCTTGGTGCGGCATCGCTGTTGAGGTTCGCAATGGCTCGACTCTCGCACGAGTCGCTTGCGCCTTGTTTCCACCGACCATTGCCGCAACATCCGAAACATCAAGGGAGACCCACTCGGCCAGCATACGAATGTAGCCAGATCGAAGAGCCGTGTCTACAATCTCCGCAACGACTGGAGCGGCCGACCTCGCAGCTGCAACTCGACTATCTATGTCGGATAACGTGAATTGGCTTAGGCGATGCTGGATCACAAATTCAAAAAGTGGTTTTCTATTCTTCAGCATGTCAATGACTGCAGCGTCGCCTTGTTGCTGCCTCAGGTCAGATGGATCGAGACCTGCTGGGCCACTAGCAACAAAGGTTAGAGCATTGAACTTACTTGAATCTCCGTAAACCTTCAGGGCAGCTTTTTCACCCGCGGCGTCAGGATCAAATGTAAAGACTACAGACGCCGGATCAGTGGATTGACCTAGCAGGCGATTAATAAGTTTTATGTGCTCTTCACCAAAAGCAGTTCCACAGGTTGCAACTGCAGTTTTCTCTCCGGCAAGATGGCAAGCCATCACATCCGTGTACCCCTCAACAACTACCACTTGACGCTTTGTTGCAATCTCTTTTCTCGCAAGATCAAGTCCATATAAAACGGAGGACTTGTGATAAACGGGAGTTTCAGGAGTGTTTAAGTATTTAGGTCCTTGATCATCAGGATAAAGTTTTCTTGCTCCAAAACCGACTACCTGGGAATTGGCATCACGAATCGGCCAGAGGACACGACCGCGGAAACGATCGTAGTAGCCCTTGTCGCCTTTACTCAAAAGCCCGGCAAGCGCTTGATCCTCCATTGAAAAACCTTTTTCACTCAGATGTTGAGAAAGGTTCTGCCAACCCTTGGGGGCATATCCAACTTGAAAATCAGCAATTGCTTCGAGTTCAAAACCCCGGGCCACCAAAAAGTCTCTCGCTGCGCGACCTTCCTCGCTGTTTAGCTGAGCCTGGTAGTAGTCGCTGGCAGCCTTATTGATGTTGAGTAAAAGATTTCTGTTTGAGCCCTCTCGCTCCCCTTCTTCGTAAGTTAATTGGTAGCCGACCCTTTGAGCTAATTTTTCTATCGCTTCGCCAAAGCCAATCTTGTCTACTTCTTGCACAAACTTAAAAGCATCTCCACCGACTCCACATCCAAAACAGTGATAGAAAGCAGGGTTTGAGCGAACGTGAAAGCTGGGTGACTTCTCGCCGTGGAATGGACAAAGCCCTTTGAATGAACCGGGGCCGGCAGGCTTTAAAGAAATGTACGAGCCAATTAGATCGACTATGTCTATTTTGTCTTTCAACTGCTCAATGTCAGATTGCTTCACCCTCGGCATATGGAAATCCTATGCTCGCAGTTCGGCGTGCAAGGCTATAGCCGCAGGATCGGTTAGGGAAGCTATTGCGTCCACGATGACCCGCTTTTGCTCCACTTCAGTTCCAGCACTGTCCCAGGCAGCTTTAGAGACTGGATCCAGATGTTTGCCATTTTGGGCCAGCAAACTGTCAGCTAGTTCAACTAATAATTCGCGTTGGCTTTCGTAATAGGGCTGTCGCTCATCATTAGTCATGATTTGGGATGCAACTAGACCCTTCAAAACTGCAATTTCACTTTGGACCTCTTTGGGTACAACCAAACTAGTTTGATATCTGGTGATTGTCTCGTAATTGCCATTTGAAAAGACTGCTTCGATAGTTCTCATTACGAACGAACCAATCAAGTCGCTAGTTAGATTTTTCAGCTTTGCCAACGCGGCTGGCGTTTGTGGAGAATCGGCGGACCAGTATTGATTTGCCTTCAAATTTGTAAGGCCTTCCTCAAGCTCGTCTTTGTTTAGAATTCCCCCTGCCCACTTCCCCACTTCATCTAACAAGTCAGGTGTGGCTGAGTTGTCATCTAAAATCTCAGGATTAATCAGCCCTTCCACAATTGCGTCTTCAAAATCATGGATTGAGTATGCGACATCATCCGCAAAATCCATCACTTGAGCCTCAATGCATTTGACGCCCTCTGGGGCCCCAGAGCGCATCCAATCAAAAACTTCAAAATCATCCTCATAGACGCCGAACTTTGCTGGATTACCAAACCTTTCGGCATCTCTGAGCAGCCATGGATATTTGGTAGAGGCATCTAGTGATGCTCTTGTTAGGTTCAACCCCCTCGATACACCTTGCGCGTCAATAATTTTCGTTTCCAAGCGAGTAAGAATTCGGAAGGTTTGAGCATTGCCTTCGAAGCCACCAATTCCCGCTGCCCACAAATTCAAAGCACTTTCCCCATTGTGGCCAAAGGGGGGATGCCCGATGTCGTGAGCGAGGCATGCAGTATCAACTAGATCGGGGTTTGCTCCAAGAGCTGTAGCAAGTTCTCGGCCAACCTGTGCAACCTCCAATGAATGTGTCAATCTTGTTCTGGCGAAAGCCTTTGACCCAGGAGACAAGACCTGCGTCTTTGCAGAGAGCCTGCGCAAAGAAGATGCGTGAAGAACTCGTGCTCGATCGCGGGCGAATTCTCCCCGGCCCTGGGTAAGTGACAGAGGTTGGGAAACAAATCTCTCTCGGTCAAACTCGCTGTAGCCGCGCTCAAGGGCCATAATGACTAGAAACCTCCTGAAACAGAGAGTTCAGCAAGCTGAAGTTGATTTCGGTGATTATCACTCAAGGCTCTCGAGTCCAACCAATTTTCAGGTAGAGCACAAGATTTCGGACTTCCTAATCTTCCCCGCGGACCTTCTGCTTCATCACCTGGGTAGGGCAAAGCCCTCTCCAAAGTTGAGAGCAGGTTCCTGATTTCCTCTAATGAGTTCGCCAGTGATAGTGCTGCTCTAAATTCACCGCCGACTGGATACCCCTTGAAATACCACGCCACATGTTTGCGGATGTCTCGACAGGCGCGTCCTTCGTCTTCAAAAAACTCGGTAAGCAATTCAGCGTGACGATAAAAGGCATCGGCAACCTCACCCAGGTTAGGAGCTGCATTCTTTGTTTGAGATTCTGTTCCGGCTAGGTAATCCGTAATTGCTTTCTCTAGATCCGCAAAGAGCCAAGGTCTTCCAAGGCAGCCGCGCCCTACAACAACACCGTCAACTCCAGTTTGCTTCATCATTTCAACTGCATCTTGAGCAGACCAAATGTCTCCATTACCGAGGACTTGGACATCTGGCAGAGCCTGTCGAAGTTGAGCGATAGCAGACCAGTCTGCTTGCCCGGAATAGTAATCCTCGGCTGTCCTGGCATGCAGAGCAACGGCAGTTACGCCGGCATCTCTAGCAGCCTTTCCGGCATCTAGGAATGTTAGGTGGTCTTGATCGATACCCTTCCGCATTTTGACAGTTACAGGGATTTCGCCGGCTGCATCAACCGCGGATTTAACAATTGCTGAAAAAAGCTCAGACTTCCAAGGAAGGGCTGCGCCACCGCCTTTTCTAGTCACCTTAGGAACGGGACAGCCAAAATTTAGATCGATGTGGTCAGCCCTATCCTCATCAACCAGCATTTTCACTGCATCGGCGACGGTCTTTGGCTCTACTCCGTATAGCTGAATTGAACGAATTTCCTCGGTTGGGTGATGCTTGATAAGCCTCATGGACTCTGGAGTTCTTTCAACGAGAGCTCTGGATGTGATCATTTCCGAGATGAAAAGCCCTCCGCCATGTTCGCGGCACAGCCTTCGAAATGCCGTATTGGTGATACCGGCCATAGGAGCAAGCACAACTGGAACTTCTATTTTGTGCTTACCGTATTGAAGAGCCAACTAGCCCAGCAACCTCTCTGCGATGAATGACTTGATCTTGTCTAGAGAAACTCTCTCTTGCTGCATGGAGTCTCTGTGCCTGATTGTAACTGCCTGGTCATTTATGGAATCAAAATCGACTGTGATGCAAAATGGAGTTCCGATTTCGTCCTGACGACGGTATCGACGTCCAATTGCTCCAGAATCGTCATAATCGACGTTCCAGTTCTTCCTAAGATCTGCCGCCAAATTCGATGCTATTGGATTTAGCTCTTCGTTCCGGCTCAGTGGTAGCACTGCTGCCTTCACCGGGGACAGGCGGGGATCCAAGCGCAGAACAGTTCTTGTGTCCATCCCGCCCTTAGTGTTCGGCGCCTGATCTTCGTGATACGAATCAACCAAGAAAGCCATTAGGGATCTTGTAAGTCCGGCTGCCGGTTCAATCACGAACGGAGTCCAGCGCTTTTCTTCCGATGGATCGAAATAACTCAGATCTACTCCACTGTGCTGTGAGTGCGTCTTCAGATCAAAGTCAGTTCTATTAGCCACTCCTTCGAGCTCGCCAAACTCGCTACCCTGGAAACCAAAACGGTACTCAATGTCAACGGTCCGCTTTGAATAATGCGAAAGCTTTTCCTTTGGGTGTTCGAAGAGCCGAAGGTTCTCAGGGTTAATACCTAGATTGATGTACCAGTTGTAACGCTCTTGAATCCAATACTCATGCCACTGTTCGTCCTCGCCTGGCTTGACGAAGAACTCCATTTCCATCTGCTCAAACTCTCGTGTGCGGAAAATGAAGTTACCGGGAGTAATTTCGTTTCGAAAACTCTTTCCCATCTGGCCAATACCAAATGGGGGCTTCATACGAGCCGCGTTTAGCACGTTGTTAAAGTTGACAAAAATTCCTTGAGCGGTTTCTGGTCTCAGATAGTGAAGACCTGATTCATCCTCCACTGGACCAAGAGATGTCTTTAGCAGACCATTGAAATTCTTCGGTTCGGTCCATATTTCCTTGTTCCCGCAGTTGGGGCAGGGCACTTCTGCCAGAGAACTTGGAGCACGGCCTTTTTTCTCTTCAAAGGCCTCTTCTAAATGATCAGCCCTGAAACGCTTATGGCAGCTAGTGCACTCGATCAGTGGATCGACAAAAGCTTCCACGTGACCAGAAGCTTCCCAGACCCTTTTCGGAAGAATGATTGAACTATCTAGACCAACAACGTCATCTCGGCCAGAAACCATTGATTGCCACCACTGGCGCTTGATATTTTCCTTGAGTTCAACGCCTAACGGTCCATAGTCCCAAGCGGATCTTGATCCGCCATAAATTTCTCCGGCTTGAAAAACAAAGCCCCTACGCTTGGCTAGCGAAATGACGGCATCGAGCTTCTGGGTAGACATGGAACCAACCTCTGGGATGGAAAACGCTAGTTTATCGGCCTATCCTCTGCGCTGCCGAAACGGCGATCTCGTCCCTGCATAATCGAAATTGCTTCCCAGAGGGTCTCCCTGGTGAAATCCGGCCAGAGTTTGTCCAGGAATACCATTTCTGCGTAACTCGACTCCCAAAGCAAGAAGTTGCTCAGTCTCATCTCGCCACTGGATCTTAGGAAAAGGTCCACATCTGGCATGTTGGGCAGATACAGCTCTTTCGCGAATTTGGCCTCTGTCACTTTCCCAACCAACTCCCCTGCCGTGGCTTTATCAACCAGGGCTTGAGCAGCGTCAAGAATTTCCTGCCGACCGCCATAGTTGACCGCCATGTTGAGTGTCAGGCCCTTGTTTTTGGCCGTTAGCTTTTCGGTCTCTCTTAGTTCACTCAAAACTGATGGCCAGAGCTTTTTCTCTTGCCCCGTCCAGCGGATTTTTACTCCCCACTCCATCAATAAATCTCGCCTGGCTCTCAAAGTTTCAATGTTGTAGTTCATCAAGAACTTAACTTCTTCAGGTGAACGCTTCCAATTCTCAGTTGAGAAAGCAAAGGCAGTCAGTTGCTTGACCCCGACCTCGATAGCCCCTGCCACTACCTCTAGCAGCGCCAACTCCCCGGCTCGGTGTCCCTCGGTTCTCTTAAGTCCTCTTTGATTTGCCCAACGGCCGTTTCCATCCATGACAATTGCAATGTGGTTGGGCACCTCCGTAAACTTCGGAGGCTTCCTAGCGGGGTCGTAAAGCTTCATTATCTCTCCACGAAATTCATTGACTTAAGCCCACGTTCCAATTGCCACTGCGTGTAACCAGCAATTGTGCCACTAACGCTGTTGCGGATTTGATCGGAAGCTTTAGAGACTTCTTCCCAGTTTCCCGCAAGTAAGTTCTTCATGTGATCAATTCCATCTGTGCCAATGGATATCGAACCAGGAATCGAACATTTAGCACAAGTCACCGAGCCAGTCTGGACAGAAAAGACTGTTGGCGAGGATCCACAGCTCACACAGACCTCTAAGGATGGAACCCAACCTGACAGAGATAATGATCGCAATAAATATGAATCCAAAATCTGGTCCGACTGAATCTCGGTTTGAGCGAGTGAGCGAAGGGCGCCTACTACTAGCAGGTAGTGCTTCTCGCTAGAGACCTCTCTGGTTAATCTTTCCGCTGCCTCGACAATGGCCGAAGCAATCGTGTATCGCTGATAGTCCTCGATAATTTTTGTTCCATAAGATGCCAGCTGCTCAACCTGAGTAACGGTGTCAAGATTCTTTCCCTCGAAAAGCTGCAAATCAACAACCGCAAAAGGCTCAAGGCGTCCGCCAAACTTGCTGGACGTCTTTCTTATGCCTTTTGCTACCGCCCGAACCTGACCGTGCTGACGAGTCAGTAGAGTCAGGATCCGATCGACTTCCCCCAGCTTGTGGGTTCTTAGAACAACCGCTTCATCTCGGTAGTTGGGCACTAGACAAGTATTCCAGCGGTTAGTTCACGTTAGCTGGAACGGCGAGCCGCAAGGCTCGGTTCACAGAGCTAATGATGGCCTTGAGTGACGACACGGCAATGTCACCATCAATTCCTACTCCCCAAAGAACTTTGCCACCGACTTCAAGCTCAACATACGCTGCGGCATTTGCATCGCTGCCTGTGCTCATTGTGTGCTCAATGTAGTCAAGCAAGCGGACTTTGACTCCCTGCTGGGCCAACACGTCAATAAATGCAGAAACTGGCCCATTGCCTTGACCGATGGCAGTGATCTCGCCATATCCATCTCTCAAGACAATGTCAATCTTTACAATGCCATCCATTTCACTCTCGCTGCGCAGTCTACGAAGCTCGAATCGTCCCCACTTCAGCTCTTGAACTTTTGCAGGTAGGTACTCGTCCTGGAAGATGTCCCACAGCTTCTCAGAGGAAACTTCGCCGCCGAGACTGTCGGTGTGAGATTGCACTACCTTAGAGAACTCAATTTGGAGTTTCCTTGGAAGGTCAAGCTTGTGGTCAGCTTTCATTAGATAGGCAACGCCACCCTTACCAGATTGCGAGTTGACTCGAATGACGGCCTCGTAGCTGCGCCCGACATCTTTAGGGTCAATTGGTAGGTAAGGAACCGACCAAGTGAATTCATCCAAAGGGACACCGGCAGATTTCGCATCTTTCTCGAGGTGCTCAAAACCTTTTTTGATTGCATCCTGGTGACTACCGGAGAAAGCTGTGTAAACCAAGTCTCCTCCATAAGGACTGCGCTCTGGAACAGGTAATTGATTACAGAATTCAACAGTCCGCTTGATTTCATCTATGTCTGAGAAGTTAATCATTGGGTCTACGCCTTGACTGAAAAGGTTTAGTCCAAGAGTTACCAAGTCGACGTTTCCTGTCCGCTCACCATTTCCAAACAAACATCCCTCAATGCGATCAGCTCCTGCCATATAGCCAAGTTCAGCGGCGGCAACAGCAGTTCCCCGATCGTTATGCGGGTGCAGTGAAAGAATGATTGAATCCCTGGGGTTTAGTCTCCGAGACATCCATTCAATGCTGTCTGCATAAACATTTGGAGTGATCATTTCCACTGTGGCAGGAAGATTGATAATCATTTGGCGCTCAGGGGTCGGTTTAATAACTTCAATCACAGCGTTGCAAACCTCTAAGGCGAACTCCAGCTCAGTGCCGGTATAAGACTCTGGTGAGTACTCGTAAAACACATTGGTTCCAGGAAGTTTGCTTTCAAGTGAAAGACACAGAGCGGCCGCATCGGTCGCAATTTTCTTTATTCCTTCTTTATCTTGTCCGAAGACAACTCGTCGCTGGAGCACCGAGGTTGAATTGTAGAAGTGAACAATGGCGTTCTTAGCACCTTTTAGTGATTCATAAGTTCGTTCAATTAGGTGATCACGTGACTGGGTGAGAACCTGAATTGTTACGTCATCTGGAATCCAGTTATCTTCGATCAAGAGCCTCACAAAATCAAAGTCAGTTTGAGAGGCGGATGGAAATCCCACTTCGATTTCCTTGTACCCCATTCTGACTAGGAGCTTAAACATCTCTAGTTTGCGCTCTGGGCTCATTGGGTCAATCAGCGCTTGATTGCCATCCCTAAGGTCAACTGCACACCACCGAGGTGCTTTAGTTATGCGCTTATTCGGCCAGGTTCGATCCGGAAGATCTATTTGAATTTGTTCGTGAAAAGGTTTATACCGATTGAACGGCATATTTGAAGTTTGTTGATTGTCTTTCATTCTCTGCTCCTGAAAATTGGGAATTGGCCGCAACTGGGCTCCGCGACGAGAATGGGCCGGAGGTTAGGCCTCGTCGCGGCCGCTAAGCAGGAGAGCGAATCGCATTGCTATGAGAGTAGCACTCTAAAAAGAAGTTGGCTAGAAGCCCATTCTTTCGAGCTTTTTGGGGTCCTGCTGCCAGTTTGCAGACACTTTGACCTGCAATGACAGGTAGATCTTTTCGCCAAGTTTCTCTTCGATGGATCGTCTAGCTTCGGTGCCAATAGCTTTGAGTAAAGCCCCGCCTTTGCCTATCAAAATGCCTTTTTGGCTATCTCTCTCGACCCACATGCTGCCAAAGATCTTTTTCTCCTCGTAATTGATTTCATCTACGGTTACGGCGAGGGAATGAGGAAGCTCCTCTCGAAGACGCTCTAAAGCTGCCTCCCTGATCAACTCACAGATCCAATCCTCGAAGCTTTCGTCAGTTAACGCATCGTCTGGATAAAGTTTTGGTCCCTCGGGAGCATTCTGGATGAGCAAGTTAAGCAAAGTTTCAAGCTGTGTTCCATTTAGCGCTGAGACTGGGATTATTTCGTCCCATTGTGCAGCTTGAGAGAGCTCAAGCAAGTGCTCGGCAGTTTGCTTCTTGTCAGCTAGCTCTTCCTTTGTGACAATCGCAAACTTCTTAGGACGGGTGAATTTCATAATTTCAGCAATAATCATTTGGTCACCCGGTCCAAGCTTCTCATTGGCAGGCGTGCAAAAACAAATGATGTCGACCTCAGTCAAAGTTTCTTCAACCACATTATTTAGTCGTTTACCGAGTAGCGTCTTTGGCTTATGGAATCCAGGAGTATCGACAAAGATTAGCTGGCCAGTCTCTTCAGTCCGTATTCCGCGTATTGCTTTTCGGGTTGTCTGAGGTCTCGAAGAAGTAATGGCCACTTTCGAACCGACCAATGCATTGGTGAGGGTTGATTTACCGACATTGGGCCGACCCACGAATGCGACGAATCCGCTTCTGAAACTATTCATCGCTAGGCAGCTTCCTTACTCGTATGGAAAGTATTCTTCCGCGACGAGCATCCACCCTTTCGGCAATTAGTTCAAGTCCGAGAATTTGAACAATCTCGCCGCCCACTGGCAAATGTCCGATGGCCTTTGTTAAAAGACCACCAATGGTGTCTACATCCTCGTCTTCAAGCTCCATATCGCAATGTTCAGCCAGTTCATCAAGTGTGATTCTTGGGCTGACTCGGTAACTGTTTTCGTCTAATTGATCAATGCCAGATGTTTCGCGATCGTACTCATCGGTGATTTCGCCGACCAGCTCTTCGATCAAGTCCTCGATGGTCACCAATCCAGCAACCCCGCCGTACTCGTCAGCGATGATGGCCATCTGAGTTCTGCTTACCTGCAGCTCTTGCAAGAGATCGGAGACCAGTTTGGTTTCAGGAATAAAGAAAGCCTCTCTTGCTGCTTCGGATGCAAACTTGGTTTCAAGCAGTTTGGGATCTTGCTGAACAATCCGCGCTATGTCCTTTAGATAGAGAACGCCTTGAATGTCATCTACATCCTCGCCGACAACAGGTAATCGCGAGTAACCAGAGGAAACAAAAATGGACAAAGCTTTCTCTAAAGTCACTTGGCCATCAACAACCTCGATATCTACTCGAGGGACCATGATTTCTCTGACTAATGTTTCAGAGAATTCCTCAACCGAATCAAGCAGTTCTTGCTCGTATTCTTCGACTACCTCCGGAGCACGCAATCTAAGCGGCGTGACTAGTTTTGCCCAGCTCGTCACAGAGTTGTCTAGTCTTCGAGCAATGCTGACCCCAATATTCAATCGGCCAAGCTGACGCCCAACTAACTGTTGAATGAACCAAATCGCTGGCAGACCAACTGCAATCACAATCGTCCACATCCGATCTGGTGAGGCGAGAATCAGGGCAACCGCCGCGGAAATGAAGAGTAAAGATCGCGCAATGGAAAGGGATCCGGATCTTGAGTCTTCTTGAATTTCAAACTGCGTTTGGGCTATGGACAGAGTCAATGTGAGAGCAAGAAGACTCGCTAATACAGCAGTTTCAAAGAGTCCGGCCACTGTTGAATCCTTCCAAGAGGGTTTTTTGCAGCTTAAACATTTCTTTTTCCTCATCTGGTTCAGCATGATCAAAGCCGACCAAGTGGAGGATGCCGTGAGTGAGCAACAAGTTAACTTCATCCATTAGCGAATGGCCGGCTGCTTCGGCTTGGAGATTCGCAACTTGAGGGCAGATAACTATATCTCCGAGCACTCCTTCCGGCAGTGGACCATCTTCGGCTCCGGGTCTTAGCTCATCCATCGGGAAGCTAAGAACGTCGGTAGGCCCGGGTTCGTCCATCCACTGGACATGCAAATCTGTCATCGGCTTTTCATTGACGAAAATAATTCCTAAATCGACCATGGGGTGCAGCTTTAGTTGCTCAATCACATACTCAGCAACCGACCTAACGACTTTCAGGTCAACCTCTAAATCGCTCTCGTTGTTTATCTCGATGGTCACTTTTTGTTGGCCTTTTCATAAGCATCAACAATCCTCGTTACGAGCTCGTGCCTAACGACATCTTTACTGCTTAGTTTTGCAATGTGGAGGCCCTCCACATCCTTGAGGATTTTTGCAGCAACATCCAAGCCTGATCTGCCTGTTGGCAAGTCAATCTGAGTCGCATCCCCAGTAACCACCATCTTCGATCCGAAACCAAGTCGAGTCAGAAACATCTTCATTTGCTCAGCTGTGGTGTTTTGTGCTTCATCGAGGATTATGAAGCTGTCATTGAGCGTTCGGCCTCTCATGTAAGCCAAGGGTGCGACTTCGATTACCCCTGCGTCCATAAGTTTGGTCGTCGCCTCCGGCTCAAGCATTTCTTGAAGAGCATCAAAAAGCGGACGAAGGTAAGGATCAATCTTTTCGCTTAATGTTCCTGGAAGAAAGCCCAAACGTTCCCCTGCTTCTACGGCAGGTCTAGTGAGAATAATGCGTGAAACCTCTTTGTTGTAAAGGGCAGCTACTGACTTCGCTACGGCTAAGTAAGTTTTTCCGGTTCCTGCAGGACCGATGCCAAAAGTGATTGTGTGCTTATCTATGGCATCTAGGTAGTTTTTTTGCCCAATCGTTTTTGCTCGCACTACTTTGTTTGGAGTCTTGATTGCTCCATCAGCAAGAATTTTAGTTGGGTCAATGCTATCTCCCACAATCTTTGCTGTCTCCGCTACGAGTCGATCATCCAAAGTAATTCCTTGCTTAATGAGCTCCGTTAGTTGGATCAGGGTCTGCTTGATTCGATCAAGTTCGGACTTCTCGCCCTCCAAAGTGAATTGGTGGCCGCGATTGTGAATTGTGGAGTTCGGGAAGATTTGCTCTAGCTTTCTGAGCAATCGATCCTGGCTGCCTAGTAGCTCTACCAACGGAACTGCAGGTATCTCAAAACTGAGTTTTGACACTAAACCGCCCGACCGGAGAGGACATGTGCATGAGTGTGAAAGACGGTTTGACCTTCTTTTTCTCCAGAATTGAACTGCAATCTAAACTGACCATCTGTGAATTTTGATGCGACTTCTCGGACCAACGCAAAAAGTCCTACGAGTTCTTTTTCTTCCGTTAAAGCGGCAATCGTCGAGCTGTGCTTTCTGGGAACAACCAGTATGTGGACCTTGGCAAGTGGGTTGATGTCTCGGAAGGCAATAGCTTGCTCATTCTGCGCAAGTATCTCAGTGCCGAATTTCCCAGCGACAATGTTGCAGAAAATACAGTCCACTTAACCTCCCCGAACAATTGTAGGCAATTACCAACTACTCAAAGACGCGAATATTGAGGCAACCGCAGCCGGGCCAGCCGTAGAGGTACGTAGCACGCTTGAACCTAGTCGGTAACTCGTAAACCCCCGACTATGCAGCAAATCCATCTCATCACTTGTGATGCCGCCCTCCGGCCCAACCACGATTGTCACTTCTTTTGAATCCTTGGGCAATTGAGATATCGCTTTACTCGCTCTTGGGTCAAGTACTATTCCCAACCCGATCGACTCAAGCTCGCGAGAGGACCTAACATCCCTTACTTCCGGAAGGAAGGCTTGCTGACTCTGCTTCATGGCTGAAACAGCAATTTCTTGCCAACGTTGCCGGCTTTTTGACTCTTTACCCGTCCAATTAGATACCGAAAGCTCTGATTGCCATGGAGTAATTGTTTTCACTCCCAGCTCGACGCAGGCTTGAACAGCCTGCTCGTCCCTATCGCCCTTGGCGAGGGCTTGAACTAAGTGAATAGAAACTTTTCCTGGCTCCTGGTGACCTTTAGAAAGCACTTCGATAGCTCCCGTTTTAGCATCCAGTACATTACAAACAAAATAACGTCCAAGGCCGTTAGTGACGGTTATTTGCTCATCTGTTCGTATGCGCAAGCTTTTGAAGTGATCAGTTTCGCTCTTAGTAATTGCTTTTGAAGCTTCGTCAAAACTCGGATCATAAAACCAGTGCATCAGAATCGACCCTTGCTTCTGCGGATCGCAAGACGAGGCTTTTCGTCTGTAACAAGCTCTTTCAATTTCTTGAATAAATCTTTTTGTTTGGAATCTAGTCTCTGGGGTGTAAGGACTCTAATTTGCACCTTCAAATCACCCCGACCTTTGCCGCGCAGTCGATTCGCGCCTAAACCTTTCAATGTGAGAACATCTCCGTGTTGGGCTCCTGCCTCAATTTTGACCTTAGTGGGACCATCGAGTGTTTCAATTTGAACCTCAGCGCCCAAGGCGGCGTCAGTAATTGGAACTTCTAACACCGCAGTCAGGTCGTCACCCTCTCTTCCAAAAATGGAATGTGGAGTGACGGAGATTTCAAGATAAATGTCTCCTGAGCTGCCTCCAGCAAAACCAACTTCCCCTTGTCTGGGAAGGTGAAGTCGTAGACCGTCGCTGACACCTGCTGGAATCTCCAATTCGAGTTCACGCTTGGCTCGGATACGACCTTGTCCTCGACAATCTGGGCATGGATTTGGAACTGTCTGACCACTTCCACGACAGACGTTGCAAGCAGTGGTCGTCACCATTACGCCCATAAAGGATTGAACCTGTCTTTGTATCTGGCCGCTACCGCGACAAACATCGCATGTTTTGATTGAAGTTCCAGCCTTGATACCGGAATTAGAACAAGGATCGCAACCAATTGCTGTGTCAATCGTCAAAATCTTGACTGCGCCAAAGACAGCTTCTGCTAAATCGAGTTGAACGTGAAGGAGAGCGTCTTCACCTCTTTGAGCCCGGGATCGCGGCCCCCGCTGTGGAGCGCCAAAGAAGTTTTCAAATATATCCCCAAATCCAAAAGTGTTTCCACCTTGGTCGTATTGCGCTCGGCTTTGCGGATCGGATAGCACCTCGTATGCATGAGTGACCAGCTTGAACTTCTCTTCCGCATCGGGCGATGGGTTAACATCTGGATGCAATTCGCGAGCTAGCTTCCTGTAAGCCTTCTTTATTTGGTCTTGTGTCGCGTTGCGATCGACTCCCAGAACCTCGTAATGATCACTCAAGAGTTACTCTCCAGAAGTTTTGTGAGATACCTGGCCACGGCTCTGACTGAGGCAATGTTGGCTGAATAATCCATACGAGTTGGTCCCAAGACGCCTAGCTTCGCCACTTCGGTTCCATGAGACTCGTAACCAGACACAACAATGCTCGCTTTAGAAAGCCCCTCTACGCCAAGTTCCGAACCTATTCGTAGACCAACCCCATGCTGATCTGCTCTTAGCTCATCCAGCAATCTGAGAAAAACAACCTGCTCCTCGATTGCCTCTAGAACTCTAGAAAGTTCGCCTGAGAACTCATCATCTCGTTTGGCCAAGTTAGCCGCTCCACTAACTACCAGCTTCTCTTGACGGTTCTCCTGGACCAAAGAAATCAGTGCCTCCAAAACCTTTTCAACAAAAACGCGCCGCTGAGGAGCAAACTCACTAGTCAATTTGCCAAGTTTTCCTTGAACTGTAGAAAGTTGGCTACCGGCTAACATTCCGTTTAATCTGCCGCGAATTTCCTGAATCAGCTCATCATCAACTGCGCTCTCACTCTCAATCTGCAACTGCTGCACGCGCCCAGAATCAGCAATTAGCATCAGTAGTGATCGATTCTCACTCAGGGGGATTAATTCAATGTGCCGAACCGATGATTTGCCGAGAGATGGGTACTGCACCACCGCAAGGGCGTTGGTCAGCTGAGCAAGGGATCTTGCAGTTCTTTCAACAACATCATCTAAATCGCTAGCTTCATTTAGAAAACTTTCTATTGCCGATCTTTCGGCATTCGACAGAGGCTTGACTTCACTCAAGCGATCTACAAATAATCGATACCCCTTTTCGGTTGGAATACGACCAGATGAAGTGTGAGGTGCCGTTATCAACTGTTCTTCTTCCAACAGCGCCATATCGTTTCTTATGGTTGCCGCTGATACCCCAAGAGGATGTCGATCCAGCAAGGCCCTCGAACCCACAGGTTGATTCGAGGAGATGAAGTCTTGAACTATTGCTCGCAACACCTCAAGCGAACGCTCTGGAATCATTGGCACTCACCTACCTAGAGTGCCAATTCTAGACAATGCATGGGGTTATTGCAGAAAATCAACGACTAGGCGATCAACTAAAAGTCGGCCTTGCTTTGTCACTGCAATTTGGTCGCCGTGCAAGCTCAGGTAGCCAAGGGATAGCTGTTCGGCAACCTTTAGCGGATCAACATCGAGCTGACTGAGCAATTTCCTCGGCACACCGAATTTAGTTCTAAGTCCAAGCATGAGGCTCTCCTCCAGCTGCTGCCTTTCACTTAGGCGTTCAAGTCCGGCGGCAGGAGAGCCGGCTTCTAAAGCTTGTTGATATCGAGCTGGGTGTTTTTGATTCCAAAACCGATTGCCAGCTATGTGGGAGTGGGCTCCTGGGCCATATCCCCACCAGTTTTTTGACTGCCAGTAGGCAAGATTGTGTTGCGCTATTTCTCCAAAATTTGAAACCTCGTACCAAGGTAGACCAGCTGCTTCGAGCTGCTCAGTTGCCCACTCGTATTTGTCAGCATTCAAATCCTCATTAACCGCTTCAAGCTCACCCTTACTTATTTGCCTCGCTAATTTAGTTCCAGGCTCAACAATCAGTGAGTAAGCAGAGACGTGATCTGTCTGAAGCTCGAGTGATCGGCTGATTGTCTCTTGCCAGGATTCATATGACTCACCTGGCGCACCATAAATGAGGTCGAGTGAGGTGCGAAAATCTAAGGACTTGGCAGCGCCGAGCGCCGAGTTAATGTTTCCGGCATTGTGTTGCCGATCGAGCACTTTGAGTACTGCCGGGTCATAGCTCTGGACACCAACAGATAATCGGTTCACTCCCGCTTCCCTGACGCCAGATAGAAGTTCTGCGGTTGTTGACTCAGGATTCGCCTCCATTGTTATTTCACATCCTGGTGCAAACCCAAAGCTTGATTGCAAAGCATCAAGAATCAGTTTGATCTGCTTTGAAGCAAATAGTGACGGAGTTCCGCCACCGAAGAAGATTGAGGATATGCCGCTTGGGCTTAGGCCTGAAGCATCAAGCACTGACTTGCTGAACCTGATTTCTTCAATTAGAGCTAGATGGAACTCAGCGAGTGCGACCCCTGGCATCTCTTGTTGAGTGTAAGTATTGAAATCACAGTATCCGCAGCGAACTGTGCAAAACGGCACATGCACATACACGTGGAAGGTTTCATTCGCGGAGTTCTGCGGCTGAAGTTGATTACTCTCCGGCCACTTTTCGCCAATAGGAAGTGGTCCAGCCACTTATTTTTTGCCAGCCTTCTCATCGGTACTTAGCGCTGCAATGAAAGCTTCCTGAGGGACCTCTACGCGACCGACCATCTTCATGCGCTTCTTTCCCTCTTTTTGCTTTTCAAGCAACTTGCGCTTTCTAGTGATGTCGCCGCCGTAACACTTAGCTAAGACATCCTTTCGAATTGCACGAATCGTCTCACGTGCAATAACCCTGGACCCGATGGCCGCCTGAATAGGAACCTCAAATTGCTGCCTAGGAATCAGTTCACGGAGCTTGGTCGCTATGCGCACTCCATGACCATAAGCCTTATCTTTATGGACAATCGCTGAGAACGCGTCCACCTTCTCGCCTTGCAAAAGCAGATCTACTCTGACCAAGTCACCAGGAGCAAAGCCGTCATCCTCATAATCCAAAGAGGCATAGCCCTGTGTCTTGCTTTTAAGCTGATCAAAAAAGTCAAAAACAATCTCAGCCAAGGGAAGGCGGTAGCGAAGCTGGACTCGATCCTCACCAAGGTATTGCATGTCTATCATGGTCCCCCGTTTGCCTTGGCAAAGTTCCATAATGGTGCCGACGTAGTCTTTTGGTGTCAAAAGGGTGGCTCGCACCATTGGTTCTTGAACCTCTTTGACTTTACCGTCCGGGTACTCGGAAGGATTGGTAACCACCATCTGCGTTCCATCTTCTTGAGTTACGTTGTAGACCACCGACGGGCTAGTGGCAATCAGGCTGAGATTGAACTCTCGCTCGAGACGCTCAGTGATAATTTCCAAGTGGAGAAGACCGAGAAAACCGCATCTAAACCCAAACCCTAGAGCCGCAGAGGTTTCAGGCTCATAAACCAATGAAGCATCTGAAAGTCGCAGCTTGTCTAATGCCTCACGAAGATTCGGGTAATCGCTTCCGTCAATTGGATATATGCCGGAGAAAACCATCGGCTTGGGTTCGGCGTAACCCTTCAGAGCTACCTGAGCTGGATTTCTCTTGGTTGTTACAGTGTCACCAACTTTTGATTGGCGGACATCCTTTACTCCCGTAATCAGATATCCCACTTCACCAACGCTTAGACCCTTACTCGGCTTTGGTTCAGGAGAAATTACGCCAATTTCCAAAAGTTCGTGAACGGCCTTAGTCGACATCATCTGAATTTCGTCGCGCGGATTTAGCTTGCCATCTATCATTCGCACATAGGTCACCACTCCGCGATAAGAGTCATAAACCGAATCAAAAATCATGGCCCGCGCAGGTGCGTCGGCATTTCCAGTCGGTGCCGGAACTCGTCTGACAATCAAGTCCATAAGCTCTTTGACGCCTTGCCCGGTTTTACCTGACACCTTCAAGCAGTCTTCAGGAGAGCCACCGATCAAACTTGCCAGCTCCTCCGCGTACTTCTCCGGTTGCGCTGCGGGTAAATCAATTTTGTTCAGGACTGGAATTATCTCTAAATCGTTTTCCAGTGCCAGGTAAAGATTGGCCAGTGTTTGAGCTTCAATTCCTTGGGCTGCATCCACTAACAACACAGCACCTTCACAGGCTGCGAGTGATCTTGAAACTTCATAGGTGAAGTCAACGTGCCCAGGGGTATCAATCATGTTGAGCGCGTAAGCGGTGCCGTCTAGTTGCCATGGCAACCGCACGGCTTGAGACTTGATCGTGATGCCGCGCTCTCTCTCAATATCCATGCGATCTAGGTATTGATCGCGCATTTCTCTGTCACTGACAATTCCGGTGAGCTGGAGCATCCGATCGGCCAAAGTTGACTTGCCATGGTCAATGTGAGCAATGATGCAGAAATTACGAATCTGCCCTGGTGGGGTCAGGGATGGCTCTAACTGCTTTACGGGTGTGGACAAGCTACCTCGGGGGCTTTGCGGGTTGCTCAATTCTCTCAGATGGTTGCCGCTATTGGCGCCCCCTGCTAGAGTTTTAGCTTGTTTAGGGGTATCCCCGAGATCTTTATAAGAAAGTAAAAAATGGCAAATATTAAGTCCCAGATCAAGCGAATTGAGACTAACCGCAAGGCCGAGGCACGCAACCGGGCTGTTCGCACCGAACTAAAGTCGGCTGTGAAGGCTGTCCGTGAAGCAAACGCAACCGGAGACAAGAAGGCTGCTGAAGCTGCGCTCAAGAATGCCAACCGTAAATTGGACAAAGCAGTGAGCAAGGGTGTTCTACACAAGAACCAGGCTGCCAACCGCAAGAGCGCGATTGCTAAGAAAGTTAGTTCGCTCTAAAGATTCTTACTGAATTAGCCAGGCATTTGCCTGGCTTTTTTAGTTTGCTCTGGCCATCGCCAGCAGTAACCTCTCAACTGAAAACTCAGGATCTCGAGAACCACCTTTGACATCCCCATCAGTAATTGCCGCTAGTTCTACTAATTCCGCCAATTCAGCTTCCTGCCATCCCGCCAGCTCTTTTCTTGCTTTATCAACTTGCCATGGCTGCATCCCCAAAGCAGCGGCGGGGGCATTGCGATCATTGAATAAGCGAGCTAATTGACGAATTCTCATAGTTAGTGCTGCAACCAGCGCAACGGAATCAATTCCCGTTGCAAACCCGTGTCTAAACAAACGAATAGCTTCGGTGGCATTGCCAGCCAAGGCAGCGTCAGCAATCTTGAACGCATTTGTCTCGACTCGACCACCAAAGGCTTCTTCTACGTGTCCAATGGTTACTTTTTCAAAATTGGCAATCAGCTGCGAGCACGCTGCCCCCATTTCACCCAGGTCTGAGTTAAAGGCTGAAACAATAGCCCTGACAGCACCGGACTCAATCTGAACTTTGGCCGTCTTGAACTCGCGGTTCACAAAGTCAATGCGCTCGGAATCCTTTTTAATCTCCTCACAAGCCACAACGAGAGCCTGCTTAGAAAGCTCTTTCCTAATTGAACCACTGTGTCCAACTAAATTGCTAAGTCTGACAACAACCGTTACGGAATCGGCAGGATCGGACATGTAGTTTTTGAGATCTTCCTTTAGCCCCTCCGCTGCTGAGTGGATTATGACCAGGCGAGGTTCGTCAAATAGTGATGGTGAAGCGTATTCAAAAAGCGCTCCAGGCGTGTAATTACCTTCTTCAATTTCAGACACTTCCAGTTCTGGAAATTCTTCCTTGAGTTGAACTCGGATTTGTCTAATTGCACGACCAGCGAGATAGCTTTCCGAGCCAATGACAAAGATCACCGGTGCAGGCTTAGCTTCATACCAATTGATAACCGCGTTCACGCTGAGAGTTTACCCCCG
>CAEZTO010000012.1_pt1 | contig 23540 bp, 20 predicted proteins | sample 7264241 | NCBI WGS metagenome assembly CAEZTO01 (sample SAMEA6813806, study PRJEB35770) | uncultured Aquiluna sp. | biome: Freshwater; feature: Freshwater reservoir; material: water | place: Czech Republic | collected 2017-08-18 | depth 0.5m m
CAGTGACAGCAAGGAAAATCGTCAACTAAATCTGTTGGTTGACATCACAGAACGACTAGACAGGCTCCCCCGGCATATCTCGGTTCATCCATGTGGAGTGATTCTAGGTAATTCTTCACTGTTGGATCTAACACCTACTGAACCAAGCGGCATGGGTCTTCCAATGAGCCAATTTGATAAAGACGATATGGATCCCATGGGGTTTTTGAAGCTAGACGTCCTAGGGGTTCGAATGCAAAGTGCGATGGCTTATGCGGTCAGAGAAGCTAAGCGAGTAAACCAAGATGTGATTGAGCTTGATTCAATTGCAAAGGATGATCCTCTTGTTTACAAGCAAATTAGGACAACCAATACTCTCGGAATCTTTCAGATTGAATCACCTGGTCAGAGAGAGCTAACTGGTAAACACCAACCCACTCAGTTCAATGATTTAACACTTCAGATTTCATTGTTTAGACCAGGTCCGATGAAGGGCAACATGATTAAGCCCTACCTAGATGGTCGACATGGAATTGCTCAACCTGATTACATTCACCCTGATCTAAGACCAATTCTGGAAGAAAGCTATGGAGTCGTGGTGTTCCATGAGCAACTAATGAAAATAATGCAGAAGATGACCGGCTGCACACTAGCCAGAGCAGATGAAATGCGAAGAATGCTGGGGAAAGATTCTAGGGTTTCAACCATTGAGAAGTATTTTCGAGACTCTGCTCTTGCCAGGGGATATAGCCAATCTGTTATCGAGAGAGTTTGGTCAATTATTGAAGGTTTTGGCAGCTTTGGGTTCTGCAAAGCTCACGGTGCAGCATTTGCACTCCCCACCTACCAATCCGCGTGGCTAAAGACCCACTACCCAACCGAATTCATAGCAGGACTGCTAACTCATGATCCTGGGATGTACCCAAAGCGACTACTACTGGGAGAGGCAAGAAGGCTTGGAGTAAAGATTCTCCCGATTGATGTCAACTACTCAACTAATGAATACCTAGTAGAAAAAACAAATGCAGGTAATGCCGTTCGTATGGCGCTAAGTGATATAGCGGGCATGTCGACTCCAGAAATCGAGAGAATTATCTGCGAACAACCGTTTGTAGATATTGCGGATTTTTATCAGCGAGCTCGCCCCTCTAAGCGAACCATGGAGCGGTTGACTCTAATTGGGGCACTCGACACCCTTGCTGGAATAGCCGGAATTGATTCTGAAAGTAATCGGGCAGACCTATTGGTCTATGTTCGCCAGCTTTGTGCAAAGCGGCCAAAGCCGATTGATACTAACCAGCTGAGCTTTGAACTTGGAGCCTTGCAGAACCTACCAACCGGGAACTTGGGGCTCACGAAAGAAGAAGAACTAGAGAATGAACTTGAAATAACTGGCATGGATATCTCTGAGCATGAGATTGAAAAATTTCAACAGATGCTAGACGAGATGGGCGTAGTTAGAGCCAATGAGCTGGTGAACCTCAGGAGCAACACGGAAGTCTTGGTGGCGGGAGTGAGAGTAGCAACCCAAACCCCTCCAATGCGCAGTGGCAAAAGAGTGGTTTTTATCAGCTTGGATGATGGGACCGGTTGTGCCGATGCGACATTCTTTGATGAAGCACAGCGGCGCTGTGCCAGCTTGCTATTTCAAAACCGACTGCTCCTAATATCAGGAAAGACCCGCCGCACTGGTGTGCGAGGGGTCTCGATCCTGGCCGAGAATGCCTGGGATCTCAGGCAACTCTGGCACGATTGGGAAAACGGTTCTTACTCTTGGTTGAAAATCGAGAGCAATCTGATGATTTCAACATAGAGCCAAAGCAGAGACGCGGTTAGACCAAATGCAGCCCGCCACTCCATGTCCTCTGCCCAGCCCTGTTGAATTCCTGAACGGATTGTCTCAAAGTCAAGATTCAATGTGAAGGCGGCAAGTCCAACACCAACCAAAGCAATCAGCCATCCAAAAGGTGAGGAGTAAACGCTTGCTCCAGCAAAGAGGGCAAATCCAAGATTGATCATTGCAAATGCAAAGTAGCCAATCAAGGCAAACATCATGAAGCGAGTAAATCTAGCGTCAACCTTTACCCAGCCAAATCGGTAGGCCATAAACATGGCTCCAGCAGTAGCGAAGGTTCCAATTACAGCAGTCTGCACAATTCCTGGGTACATGCCCTCGAGAATGCCGCTAAGGCCTCCGATGAATACACCCTGCACCAATGCGTAAGCCATCATTACGCCTGGTCGAATTGTCTTTGAGAAGGAAGCCCAAAGACCAAGACCTAAACCAACCAGCATCGCTGGCAGAACAAAGGCATAAAGCTCAAAGAACCAAGTGACTCCTGCTCCAACCAATACGGCGAGCAGCATTCCAATCACCTTAGAGGTGGTTCCCTCCATGGTCATCTTCTTGCCGGTAATGCGTCCGAACTCCTGGTCAACTTCTACCGGGGTCATCTCGGATGCAGCAATACCAGTTCGAACAGCCTGATTAAAAATCGGGTTGTGTGACAACTTTCCTCCATTTACGTTTGTGAGTTGAGTGTAAGGGAACAGGCTGGAAAATAGCTGAAAAACAGCGAAGACGGAGCCGAAATCGCTCCTATCCAAAGGCTTTAGGCCTTGTTAGCCTGAAGGGGTGAAGAAAAAACCATTCCTGCTAGTCACCTTGACAACCTTTTCGCTGCTTCTTGGCGGAGTCGTTAGTTATGCCGCAATTGGGCCAGACCGTTTGGTTTTCTTTGAGTCTGAAGATTTTTCCTTGTCGCAAGAGCAAAAACGAGAGCTGGACAGTTTGCTGCCCCAACTCGAAAATGCCAGCAAAGTTATAGTTTCTGGCTTTGTGCAACGGAGCAGACCCGAGGACAGAAACAAGGGCCCAGCTCGTCTTAGCCACAAGCGCGCTGATGCAGTTGCCAAATACCTTCAGAATCTTGTCAAAGAAAGATCTAAGCGTAAGCAAAACATTGAGTGGGTCGTCGAAGGCCTCGGTCAGCCGCCTTTAGATCCCGGGACTATTTTCGCTCGAAGGGTGGAAATACGCATCGAACCTGCAAACTAGGTTCATTCGTGGACCTGAGGGGACTTGAACCCCTGACCCCCTGCATGCCATGCAGGTGCGCTACCAGCTGCGCCACAGGCCCAAAACTGCTTTAGTCTACACAGAATCTAGCTAACTGGCACCACCGGGCAGTCTCGCCATAGTCGCTCCAGGGAATAAAACTCTCGTTCCGTCTCATGCATTACGTGGACCACCAGATCACCGAAGTCAAGCAGGATCCATCTGGCTGCCTCACGGCCTTCGGTAAAGCGTGGTTTGACTCCAGTCTTTTGCAGAGCATCCTCGATTGAATCCGAAATCGCTAAAACCTGACGGTCATTTTTTGCAGAAACAATGAGGAATACCTCGGCCAATGCAAATGGCTCTGAGACGTCCAAGGCAACTTGGTTCTCTCCTAGCTTGTCACTGGCAGCTGTCGCAGCCACTGAGAGCATATTCTGAGTCTCTTTGCTTACTGTCACTAGTTAGACCCCACGGCGTTCAGCATAAAGATGATAGAAACAACGGCCGCCACGGTCATCAGTATCGCCCCAATACCAATTGCCCAAGGTCTCCACCAGCCACGACTGAGAACCGATGCGGGTACCACGCCACTGGCTGCACGTTGATCGATGAGATCCAGAGCACTGATTGGCTCAACCACTGAGATGATTCCAGTGACCGCATCGTCTGAGACGATTATCTGATCAAGCTCAGATCCGTCAAAATTACCTGTATTCGGCGAGGTAATTGGATCCGTTACAACGGAAATCGAGTTTGTGATGTTTATTTCACCAGTGTCAATTGGCAAAACTATCGCCTCTGGCGCTCTCTCGAGGACAATCGAAGCTGTCGTTGGTTCCGCTAGATAGTTTTGCTCGTTGAAGTCTGTTTTAGGGAAATCAATGTCAGGAACTTGCAGAGCAACCGGAGCACTTGGGGCCTGAATCTCTGCTCTGACTTCTCTTTGTGGTTCTACAACTGTTGGGGCGGAAACCACCGTTGATTGGTAGGCCGCTAGTTTTTCAGGGTTATCAAAAAAACCCATCTCCTTAAGCTGCCGACGAGTCAAATTCTTTAGATCCATAGATGGTGATGCTGGGGGTGCCGGTGCAACTTCAACTGGAGATTCGGTGATTACCACACCTCTTCGTTCAGCTTCTCGCAGCTCACGTCTAGTTGTGTACTGAGTCACCGTGACCCCTGTAAAGCTTGTGTTTTGCTATGTACTGAACAACGCCATCAGGAACCAAATACCAAATTGGCTTTCCAACAGCTGCACGATTCCTCACGTCAGTTGAAGAAATTGCAAGTGCAGGCACTTCGAGTTGAGAGATTCTCGCCTCTTTGACTTGAGGCAGTTGAAGTTGATGACCTGGTCGAGTCACGGCAACAAAATGAGCCAGTGGCCAAATTCGATCAACTTCCTTCCAAGCCAGAATCTGCGCAATAGCATCGGCGCCAGAAATAAAGAAGAGGTCAGAGTCAGGCCTCAATTTTGATAACTCAGTCAGGGTATCGATGGTGTAAGTGACTCCCGGTCTATCGATATCCACCCGGCTCACAGTAAATCTAGGATTAGCGGCAGTTGCAATTACAGTCATTAAGTAGCGGTGTTCAGAGCTGCTAATTACTTTTTTGTTGCCTGGATTGCCAGTTGGAACAAAAACAACTTCGTCTAGCTCAAGCGCGACGGCAGCCTCACTGGCTGCCACCAGGTGGCCATGGTGAATAGGGTCGAAGGTGCCACCCATCACGCCAATTCGTAGACGCCTGGCAGTCATTAGCTTTTAGTGGCCTGCCCGCTGAGATCGCTTTGGATTGCGGTTTGAGACATCTCTGTAAGACCATGTCACTGCACCAAGTGCTAAAAACAAAATCATTGCGATAACCCCATACAAGATTGCGGGCATGGGGAGCTCAGTGTGGTGGACGATAGCGCCCTCGGCAATAAGAATTGGAATCACTTTTTACTCCTTGGTCGGTACCAGTCTAGCTTCGGACTTGCCCAGAGCCACGGACCAGCCATTTTGAGCTGGTCAGCTCTCGCAAGCCCATTGGGCCCCGAGCATGCAGCTTTTGAGTCGAGATCCCTACCTCAGCCCCAAAACCGAACTCTCCCCCATCAGTGAAACGTGTCGAGGCATTTACCATCACCACGGCTGAATCGTTCTCATTCAAGAATCGCTCGGCGGTAACTGGGTTAGAGGTCAAGATGGATTCTGTGTGATGGGTTGAATACTTTGCAATGTGGGAAAGTGCCTCCTCAAGGCTACTCACCACTTTCACCGAGAGATCAAGGCTCAAATACTCCCGCTCCCATTCGTCATCAGCCGCAGGTACGCAGGAAATGATTGCCTGAGTTCTCTCGCAGCCGTGAATGGTAACGCCTGCATCAACTAACGCTTTCGAAATCTCAGGTAGCAGCCTTGGAGCAACCGCTTCGTGAATAAGGAGAGTTTCCAGAGCATTGCAAACTGATGGTCTCTGGGCCTTTGCATTCACAATGATCGGCGTGACAATGCTGTCATCTACCTCGGAATCAACGTAGATGTGAACTACACCATCGCCCGTTTCAATAACTGGAACCTTTGACTCATTAACAACAGTTTGAATCAAATTTGCAGAACCTCGGGGAATTAGGACATCAACAAGCCCCCGCGCCTGCATCATTTGTTGCGCTCCTTCTCTGCCAAATTTGTCAACTGTTTGTACCAATTCCTTGGGAAGTCCAACGCGGGATAAGCCAACCTGCACGATGTCGATCAAGACACGATTTGTGTTCTCAGCTGCACTACCGCCTCGTAGGGCAACAGCGTTTCCACTCTTTAGTGCAATAGCCGCGATGTCGATGGTCACGTTAGGTCTTGCCTCATAAATAACACCAATTACACCCAGCGGCACGGAAACCTTTTGCAGGTGCAGGCCATTTGGTAATTTTTTCTCTTCGAGAATTTTTCCGGTCGGATCTGGCAAATCGATCACTTCTCGCACCGCCTTGGCGAGCGACTTGATTCTTTGTTCTGTCAGTTGCAAACGATCCAACAAACTGCTTGAAAGCTTGGTCTGGCTCTCCCGCATGTCGATTTGATTGGCGGCTAGCACATCGGCAACTCGCGCTTCCAATTCATCTGCAATGGCTGACAAGGCTTGGTTCTTTAGTTCATTGGATGCTCTGGCCAGCATCGGTGCAGCCGCTTTAGATGCCGTAAGAAGAGCTTGAACAGTCATTACAAGAGCCTAATCTCGAGAAGAGACTGGTTTAAACCAGGTGTGAGTGCAATCAGCTGAGTCTAGTTTTGGAACGTTGGCTGCGGAAGTCAACAAAACTGTGACGCCGCCGCTGGTCGCGAGCCGGGCAGCCGCCAGCTTAGTTAGCGCACCTCCCGTGCCATATCCAGTGGATGTTCCAGAAATCTCTATTGATGCCAGCTCGTCATCGCTTTCGACTATCGCGATTGGCACAGCACCCGGTTCGCTAGGAGGGCGAGTATAAAGAGCATCAATGTCGCTGAGTAAAACAAGCAGATCAGCCTTGGCTAGCAAAGAGACTCTGGCAGCTAGCTGATCATTGTCACCGAAGCGAATTTCATTCGTGGCCACCGAGTCATTTTCGTTTATTACGGGAATCACGCCAATTTCGATAAGTCTCTCGAGTGCTCGAAGTGCATTTGCTCGAGTTACTTCTTCATCAAGATTGTCAACCGTGAGCAGAATCTGGCCAGGCATGAGGTTGTGCCTAGCAAGAGATCTCTCATATCTACTCATGAGTTTGGCCTGGCCAATGCTTGCCAATGCTTGCGAAGTTGCGAGGTCTTCGCTTTTCACAGTTAGCCCAATTAAAGGTGCGGCCGTAGCAATAGCACCCGAACTAACAATCACCACCTGCTTACCTGCAGAACGAAGGCGAACAGCAAAGTCAACTATTTGATCCAAATTGGACTCGTTTGAGCCTGTGATAGAACTGGAACCAACTTTGATTACTACGCGCTTGGCTTTATCTAGAAGTTGTAGATTGCTCAATCTTCCTCCGACTTTAGGCTCTGCTCTCGAATAGCTTGGCGCTCTGCCCTACCCTTGGCTCGCTGATCCATCATGGCGTAATACTCAGCACGTCTTTCCTTTGTTGTTCTTCGGTCTGTTCCATCGAGTCGCGCGTCTGTTCCTCTTGGGGACTCAATCGTTTCGACAACGGACGAGATGAACGGATCCCAGTCAAAGACCACTCCGTTCTCGCGGCCGATAATCACGGTGGAGCCCGCCTTAGCTCCCGCCTTTGTGAGAGCGTCTTCAATGCCAAGCTTGTTGAGCCGCTCGGATAGGTAACCGATTGCTTCAGAATTGCCAAAGTTTGTCTGGGCAACCCAGCGCTCGGGTTTCTGGCCAGTGATCCTGTAGACCGTCTCGCCCTCAATCTCCTCAGGCACGACCTGAAATCTTGAATCCTCTTTATCTTCTAGTAGCGAGAATCTTCTAGTTGTCTCAACCTTGGGACGGTGAGCGTTTGCAAGGGCCGCCAGCGCAAAGCTCAATTGAGTTAGCCCTTCACGACTAGCGGTTGAAATCAAAAACACCTGAAAGCCGAGCGCCTCGAAGTCTGCTTTGACAAACTCAGCAAGTTCTCTAGCCTCAGGCACATCAATCTTGTTTAGGGCTATCACCTGCGGTCTTTCCAGCAGTGGCAACTGACCCTCAGGAACTTCATATTTCTCGAGCTCTTGTTTGATCACTTGATAGTCATTCATCGGATCTCGATTAGGCTCCAAAGTTGCGCAATCGATTACGTGACAAAGAGCGCTACAACGCTCAACGTGACGAAGGAAATCCAAACCAAGGCCTTTACCTTCGGATGCTCCCTCAATCAGCCCCGGGACATCCGCAATGGTGTATCGAGATTCGCCTGCCGCAACTACTCCCAGATTGGGATGGAGGGTTGTGAATGGATACTCCGCAATTTTTGGACGTGCTGAGCTGAGTGCTGCAACCAATGATGACTTCCCAGCAGATGGGAATCCAACCAGTGCAATGTCGGCAACTGTTTTCAGCTCAAGCTGAATGTCACCTTTCCAACCTGGAACTCCTAGGAGATGAAATCCTGGTGCAATACGTCTTCTGCTGGCTAATGCTGCGTTACCTAGACCACCAGCTCCGCCTCTGGCTACCAGCAACTCCATGCCCGAATACTCTAGGTCGGCAATTAGGTTGCCTTCGGAATCCTTAACGACTGTTCCCACGGGTACCTGCAAAACCAGATCTTCACCGCGTTCGCCGTTGTTGTAGTCGCCTTTACCGCTGCCACCAGATTTGGCGACTCGATGAGGTCGGTGATGGAATTCCAATAGCGTGGTTACGTTGTGATCACTAACCAAAGTTATAGATCCGCCATCGCCACCATTGCCACCATCCGGGCCAGCGAGGGGTTTAAATTTCTCTCTTCTGATAGACGTGCAGCCATCGCCACCATCGCCCGCGCGCAAATGAAGAGTCACATGATCTACGAAACTGACCATTTCTCTCCTCAACTAAAAAGAGGCGGACCCAACGGGTCCGCCTCGGTTTTGAAAACCTTTACTGGGTGACTACGTTCACCACTTGACGTCCAGCTTTGGAGCCGAACTGAACTGCACCGGCGGCCAGTGCAAACAGTGTGTCGTCTTTTCCAATGCCAACGTTCTTACCCGGGTGGAAGTGGGTTCCACGCTGACGAACCAAAATTTCTCCTGCGTTTACAGCTTGACCGTCGTGGCGCTTTACGCCTAGTCGCTGAGCATTGGAATCGCGACCGTTACGAGTGGAGCTAACTCCCTTTTTGGATGCCATTTTTCTCTACCTACTTAATCTCGGTAACTTTTACGCGAGTCAAATCCTGACGGTGACCCTGACGCTTCTTGTAGCCAGTCTTGTTCTTGTACTTCTGGATAACAATCTTTGGACCACGAGTTTGGTCGATAACTTCGGCAACAACTTTGACCTTGGCTAGAGCCTGTGGGTCAGAGGTGACTTTGTCGCCGTCCACAACTAGAAGTGCAGGTAGCTCAACGGTGCCGGATGATTGCTCAATCCGGTTCATGGTGACGATGGTGCCAACTTCGACCTTTTCTTGGCGGCCGCCGGCACGAACAACTGCGTAAACCACTTCTAACCTAACTTTCTGGGACTTCCACTCCTCAGGAGCGGGCAACAGCCTGAAATTCTAGCCAAGATTCCAGGGTGGGTCAACCAAAGCCCCTACTTCTTGCCTTTGACCTTCTGGATAATGCTGCTGGCTCTTCGAGGCTTACGAGCAGGCTTGTCTGCCGGCTCTGGCAGGGACTCTAGAACGGCGTTCAGCATCTCGGTTTTGCCTTCTGGCTCCTTGGAGGGCTCAGAGCTGGCCGCGGAGGCAATCTTGTTCACAACCGACTTCAGGGCATCGGCCTGTTCGCCGGTCACGACCTTTTTGACTGCTTGCTTGTCTTCTTTCTTCTTGCCCTTCTTGCCTTCGGGCTGCTCGGCTGCCTTGAAACGGGGTTCGTCATGAATGACCAGTCCCCTGCCTCCGCAGCACTCACAAGTTTCAGAATAGGTCTCGAGGAGGCCTACCCCGATCTTTTTGCGGGTCATTTGGACTAGTCCCAGAGAAGTAATCTCACTGACTTGATTCTTGGTGCGGTCTCTGCTCAAGCACTCGAGTAAGCGACGTCTGACCGCCTCTTGGTTTGAACTTTGAATCATGTCAATAAAGTCAATCACGATGATTCCGCCAATATCCCTCAGACGAAGTTGACGAACAATCTCCTCAGCTGCTTCCAGGTTGTTCTTCGTTACGGTCTCCTCCAGGTTGCCACCAGAACCGATGAACTTTCCAGTATTCACGTCCACCACAGTCATAGCTTCTGTGCGATCAATTACCAGCGATCCGCCAGAGGGCAAATAAACCTTTCTGTCGAGTGCCTTGACAATTTGGTCGCCAATTCGGAAGTGATCAAAAATATCTTCTTTGCTGGTGTGCTCCACTAGTCGCTCCATCAAGTCTGGGGCAACGTTTGTCAGATAATTGCGAATGATTTCATTGGCATTTTTTCCGCTCACAATCAGCTGCTGGAAGTCTTCATTGAAAACATCGCGGATGATTTTCACTAAAAGCTCGGGCTCCGAATGAAGCTGAATTGGAGCCTTGCCCTTTTCGGCCTGACGAGTGATTTCTTCCCACTGCATTTGCAGGCGCTCAATATCAAGTTTCAACTGCTCTTCAGTTGCGCCTTCAGCCGCAGTTCGAACAATTACGCCTGCTTCTTCAGGAAGGGCTCCCTTGAGAATTTGCTTGAGCCTGGCTCGCTCACCTTCGGGCAGTTTTCTAGATATTCCAGACATGTTGCCGGCTGGAACATAAACCAGGAATCTTCCCGGGAGTGAAATTTGAGAGGTTAGACGAGCGCCTTTTTGTCCGACTGGGTCTTTGGTCACCTGAACTAAAACTTGATCGCCGCTCTTTAGAGCCAATTCGATTCGACGCGGTTGGTTGCCGGTTTCCGCCGCTTCCCAGTCCACTTCACCCGAGTAAAGAACTGCATTTCGACCGCGACCAATGTCAACGAATGCCGCTTCCATGGAAGGCAAGACATTCTGAACTTTTCCCAAATAAACGTTGCCAATAATCGAAACACTCTGAGACTGAGTCACATAGTGCTCAACTAGTAGCCCGTCTTCTAGCACACCAATCTGGAATCGCCCCTCATCCTCGCGGACGATTAGTTTTCGGTCGACCGACTCTCTGCGTGCTAGGAATTCGCTTTGAGTCACCGTTGAACGACGACGTCCGGTGTCTCTTGAATCTCGTCTGCGGATTCGCTTCGCCTCTACCCTGGTCGAGCCGTCCTCCTCTTTAGCAGGGGCTTTTTGGGGTTTGGTCTTTTCCTTGGGAGATTCCTTCTTTACTCGTTCCTTGCGTTCAGGCTTTGGTTCTGCCTTTTTCTTTGGAGCGCGCTCAATTTTTGGTGTTGGAAGCGAGGGTGCTTGGAAGATTAGCTGGGTAACCGCCGGTTTGGCTGGTTCTTCTTTTTTCTTTGCCACGAGTGCCTATGCTGGACCCTGGTTCACACCCCGGTAGCCCGGTTCGAGTGATTTAGGCCGCAACCTAAATCGAAACCTTTAGCGTCAAAAACCCATTGTCTTTGACGAAACCTTCGATGCGAGTGTGATCGCATCTACTTAGAAGTATGCCACGGCGGAGCGGAAAATGGGATAATTCGTCTGTGTTCCCTATTTTCCTGATTGTTTTTGGCGCCATTGGCTGGATTGCCAGCTTTGGGCTGACCCTGGAACGCATCAAGGTTGCTGGGGATCCAGGTGCAGCCACTGCCTGCGACATCTCCCCTTTTATTAGCTGTAAATCAGTGATGCTCTCTGAGCAAGCTGCCCTATTTGGTTTCCCAAATCCTCTAATTGGCTTAGCAGCATTCTTTGCTCCCGTTGTCATTGGTTTCGCCATCTTGGCTGGAGCCAAGTTTGCAAGTTGGTTTTGGCAACTATTTCTTGCTGGGCACGTTTTGGCGATGGTCTTTGTCATTTGGCTATTCAGCCAAAGTGTTTATGACATCGGTGCACTATGTCTTTATTGCATGGTGGCATGGACTGCAACCATTCCACTCTTTTGGTCGATCCTCGGTTACACAGGTAAAGAGGGACATCTTGGTAAAAAACTTGTCGGTTTTGGTGAGGTCATATATGAATGGGCATGGGTCGCAACAATACTTACCTACGCCACTTTGATTGGTTTTATCATCATTCAGTTCTGGGACTTCTGGCCCACACTGTTCTAAAACCAAATAGCGAGCTCGCGCTTAGCGCTTTCTTCTGAGTCAGAGCCGTGAACAAGATTCTGAATCACCTTGGTGCCCCAATCTCTGGACAAATCTCCACGAATAGTTCCTGGAGCAGCAAGGGTTGGATCAGTCGCCCCAGCAAGATTTCTGAATCCCTCAATCACTCTCTCTCCTTCGAGCCTTAGAGCGACAGTTGGGCCGGAAAGCATGAATTCGAGTAGGGGCTCATAAAAAGGCTTCCCTTTGTGTTCTGCATAGTGCTGTTCCAGCAGTTCAGGATTTGGTTGGACCAATCTAAGGTCAGCAACCTTGTAGCCCTTGGCCTCGCAACGCGCGATTATTTCGCCGACCAAATTGCGCCTGACTCCGTCTGGCTTAATAAGAACTAGGGTCGCGTTCACTTTGCTCTCCCATCAACTTGTTGTAATTCTCTCTTGCTTTATCGATTGTCGCTCCTGCGACTAACCCCCAAATCCAAAGTCCGACCAGAATCGAGCCGATGACAAACATTCCCCATAGCCAAAAGCCGCTTACTAGCAGCGCGGCCTGAATAATCCATCCAATCCAATAGCCAACTGGTTTTCTCAACAGGGCAGGAGTGATGATAGCCAGCAAGGCAAGGCTCAAGCCAATTCCCCAAATCAACTCAATTGGTGGAAGGGTTGAAGCTTGATCCGCCATTTTTAGACCAAAAGCAGTCAGGGTTGCAAAAAATATGACAATTGACTGGAAGCTCAAGACAATTGAGGCCAGTAAGCGCTTAGTAGATTTATTCTTCATCGTCATCTACCTGCAATTCTCCCAGAACTCCACCAATTAGATAGAGCGAACCTGTAATAAACAAAGCCAAATCCTCTGCTTCTGCCAATTCTTTGGCGAATTTGAGGGCTTCTCTGAGATTTGGCTGGGTTTCAACTACGTTGCCGCCGTGTTCTTGAATTCTCTTAGCGAAGTCATTCGCTGGCAAAACTCGTTCACCTGCTAGCTCAGTTACCACTATCCGGGGGAACAACTGGGCAAATTGCTGAGCAGCTGTGTCAATGTCTTTGTCAGCGACCATTGCTACCAAACCAATTCGATTTGGGTCCCCGAAGTGCTGTGTGATGGAGCGCTCTAGGCTCGCAATGCCAGCAGGATTGTGTGCACCGTCTAAAACAATCAAGGGGTTTTTATTCACTACTTGCAGTCTCCCAGGACTTACCGCGTCGGCAATAGCGGATCTGAGGTACTCATCGGCAATGCTTCGACCGCCAAGGAACTGTTCGACAGCGGCTATCGCGGTAGCTGCGTTCTCAGCCTGATGGGTACCTATGATTGGCATCCACAGGCTTGGATAATCACCGGCACTGCCTGAAACTGAAAATCTAGTTCCGTATCCTTCGCTACTGGCATCGACTAACTCAAAATCGGTTCCAGCGATTAAGAAATTTTGTTTAGCTCTAGCCATCAGCACCTCAGCAACACTGGCTGGTTGAGTGCTAGAGACAACAACTGACTTATCTTTGATGATTCCGGCTTTAGTTGTTGCTATCTCTTCAACTGTGTTGCCCAACTGTTTCATGTGATCCAGCGAAATTGACGTAAAGACAGCCACATCGGCATCCGCAACGTTAGTCGAGTCCCACTCCCCACCGATTCCGACTTCCAAGACCAAGACATCTACCGGTGCATCAGAAAAGACTTGGAAAGCGATAGCAGTCATGGCCTCGAAAAATGTTAGAGGTTGCTCGCCAGACTCAAGCAGTCTTTGGTCCACCAATTCCAACAGCGGCTTGGTTTCGTTGTAGGTGAGCAGGAAACGCTCGTCTTCAATTGGCTCACCGTCAAGTGAAATACGTTCGTTAAATCGAACCAGATGAGGTGAAGTCAGTCTCCCAGTCCTGAGTCCTAACTCACGCAGAATGCGTTCAATGATTCTGGCAGTTGAGGTTTTTCCATTGGTGCCAGTGATGTGAATGATTGGGTAGTTTGCCTGCGGATTCCCAAGCATCTCAGAAGCAATCCGTGTTGGTTCCAAACGCGGCCGCATCTGATGCTCTGGTTTTCTTGAATACAGCTCATCCAGAGCTAGCTGCATTGAAGATTGAGTCACTGTTTAGATAACTCAATCATGATTTGAGCGCTCTCCCCAACCGGCAAGGAACCGACACCTTCGATGAGCTGTAGTTGCGTGGCAAGCGTTTCTTGCCCAATAAGGTCACTGTGTTTAGTAAGCGCTAAGAGGGTTGCAGGGTCCGAGGAAATCGTCAAACTAATTCGATCTGAAACATCAAGTCCGGCGTCTTTTCTTGCCTGTTGAACGTGTCGAATTGAATCACGTGCAATACCCTCTTGCTCAAGCTCTTCGGTCACTACCAGATTGAGAAGTACAAAACCGTTAGAGGTAACTCCGGCTGCGGTTCCATCGGATGAATTTGCTTGTAGTGCTACTTCATATTCGCCTTCAAACAGTTCAGTGGTTCCGACCATTACTCCCTGACCAGACAATTCCCATTTCCCAGCTTTTGCCTGTTGAATCACGTCTTGGACGGCTTTACCTAGTCTTGGCCCCAAAGCTCTCGCGTTTACGGTGAGAGTTTTCGTAAGTCCAAACTGTTTAGCAACCTCATCGGTAGCCCTAACGACAGAAATCTTCTTAACGTTCAGCTCATCAGCAATTAGATCTGAATAGCGAGCAAGGGAATCAGCCGCATCAACAGCAATTGTCAATTCACTGAGCGGTAAGCGGACTCGCAAGCCTGCGGCCTTCCTAAGTGAGAGCGCTACGGATGCGGCTTCTCGGATGGCGTCCATGTCTCTCACAAGATCGGAATCTATAGGAAACTCTTCGGCTTCCGGCCAAAACTCGAGATGCACAGATCTACCACCAGTGAGTCCTCGCCACATTTCCTCACCAACGATTGGGAGCAGCGGCGCAACTACGCGAAGAGTGGCTTCAAGAACTGTGTAAAGAGTGTCAAATGCATCTTTGTCACCCGCCCAAAAGCGATCTCGAGAACGTCTGATGTACCAATTAGTCAGCACTTCGGCGAATTCTCGGACTTTCGCCGAAGCCTGATAGCTGTCAAATTGATCCAGGTCGGCTTGAACAGAAACAATCAGTTGATGAGTCTTGGACAAGATATATCTATCGAGAAGATCTTGGGATCCGTAACTTGGGCTTGCTTGATAGCTAGACGCGTTTGCATAGAGCGAAAAGAAATAGTAGCTATTCCAAAGTGGTAGCAGCGCCTGCCTAACGCCCTCACGAATTCCCTGTTCAGTTACAGCAAGGTTTCCGCCGCGCAAAATGGTGGACGACATCAGGAACCACCGCATGGCGTCGGAGCCATCACGATCGAAAACTTCGTTCACGTCCGGGTAGTTACGAAGTGACTTAGACATTTTTTGTCCGTCATTGCCAAGAACAATGCCGTGGCTGATGGCGTTTTTGAAAGCAGGTCTGTCAAACAGTGCGGTTGAAAGAACGTGCAAGGTGTAGAACCAGCCTCTGGTCTGTCCTACATATTCAACGATGAAATCACCTGGAAAATGAGTGTCGAACCACTCCTGGTTTTCAAATGGGTAATGAACCTGTGCGAAAGGCATAGAGCCAGACTCAAACCAGCAATCCAACACTTCAGGCACCCTGCGCATCATGGACTTGCCCGTAGGGTCATCAGGGTTCGGTCTCACTAGTTCATCGATGACTGGTCTATGGAAATCACTCGGGCTAATTCCAAAATCCTTCTCGAGCTCTGCAAGAGAGCCGTAGACGTCAATTCGTGGATACTTTGGATCGTCCGATTTCCACACTGGAATCGGTGCACCCCAGAAACGGTTTCGAGAAATGGCCCAATCCCTGACATTCTCTAACCACTTGCCGAAGCTGCCGTTTTTGGTGTGCTCAGGCACCCAATTGATTTGTTGATTTAGTTCAAGCATGCGATCACGAAGCTTTGTAGTTTCCACAAACCAGGACGAAACCGCTTTGTAAATTAGCGGGTTCTTGCAGCGATAGCAGTGAGGGTAAGAGTGCTCGTAAGAAGCCTGTCTAAATAGCCTTCCGGCACTCTTCAGATCCTGAGTGATTGGTTTATTGGCATCGAAGACATGCTGTCCTTCATAAGGTGCCACCACTGAATTGAATTGCCCGCGTTCATTAACTGAAACGTAGGTTGGGATTCCCTGCGCACTGCAAAGCAACTGGTCGTCTTCACCATAAGCGGGAGCCTGATGGACGATTCCAGTTCCTTCATCGGCAGTCACATAATCGCCAACCAAAACCTGCCACGCATTTTCAATCTCATATTTCTGCGGGTCAGCATAGAAATCAAAAATTCTCTTGTACCTAATTCCTGCCAGCTCTTTTCCAAGAAGGCGCTTAAACACCGCCGCTTCAGCGTCTTCGATAGTCTCGAAACCAAGCTCACGCAGATAATTTCCAAGTGTGGAGTTTGCAAGAAGATACTTGGCGTTCCCGAGCACGCTCTTCGGTGCCTCAACTACGAGATACTCAATTTCTGGTCCCACTGCGAGAGCAAAGTTAGTTGGCAGAGTCCAAGGAGTAGTCGTCCAAGCCAGAATGTTTACGCCAGCTAATTCACCTTCTTCGATGGGGAACGTAACTGTTACCGATTGATCTTGACGAGGCTTGTAAACCTCATCGTCCATTCTTAGCTCATGATTTGAAAGTGGTGTTTCGCACCTCCAGCAATAAGCCAGGACCTTGAAGCCTTCATAGATAAGACCTTTTTTGTGCAGTTCCTTGAACGCCCAAATAACGCTCTCGGTGTAATTCTGATCAAGCGTCTTGTAGTCGTTATCAAAGTCAACCCAGCGAGCTTGACGAGTGACGTAGCTGCGCCAATCTTGCGTGTACTTCAGAACAGATGTCTTACAAAACTCATTGAATTTAGCAACGCCAAATTTTTCAATCTCCGGTCGACCAGAAATACCCAGGAGTCGCTCAGCCTCAACCTCCGCTGGTAGTCCATGGGTGTCCCAGCCAAAACGACGCTCAACTCGCTTTCCTCGCATCGTTTGGTAACGCGGAATCAGGTCCTTGGTGTAACCAGTTAGAAGATGCCCGTAGTGAGGAAGTCCATTGGCAAAAGGAGGGCCATCATAAAAAACGAACTCCTCGGCCTCGGTTTCAGCTCTTTGGTCAATTGATCTTTGAAAAGTGTCATCTTTTTCCCAATAAGCCAACACTTCTTTCTCAATAGCTGGAAAGCTAGGGGAAGGATTGGCGGCGCTATCTGGGCCTTTGTGTTTGGGGTACATCACGACTTTCGAACCTGGGCAGACTATCAATGTTAATCTAGTGACCATTACTATGCCGAGGTCTGCATGAGAAGAAACAAGCCTGAGCCAATCAGGGCCGCCCAGGTGCCTGAAAAAGCGTCCGTTGATGGACTAGAGGCTAAGTGGGTGCCACGCTGGGAAGAATCAGGTGTCTACCGGTTCGATAACTCCGCCAGTCGCACAGATATCTACTCAATTGATACCCCGCCTCCAACTGCCTCCGGATCACTGCACGTGGGACACGTTTTTAGCTACACCCACACCGATGTTGTAGCCCGTTTTCAAAGAATGCTGGGTAAAGAGGTCTTCTATCCGATGGGCTGGGATGACAATGGCTTGCCAACAGAGCGCAGAGTTCAGAATTACTACGGCGTCCGCTGTGACCCCACTCTCCCCTATCAACCTGATTTCTCTCCTCCTCAAGTTGGTGGGGACAACAAAAGTTCGAAAGCAGCTGATCAATTACCAATCTCAAGGCAAAACTTCATTGAGCTCTGCGAAAAACTGACAGAGGAAGATGAGAAAGCGTTTGAGAATCTATGGCGCAATCTTGGGTTAAGCGTCGACTGGGCGCAAACTTATCGAACAATTTCCAAGAATGCGCAGTACGTTTCTCAAATAGCTTTTCTGAACAACCTAAGAAGAGGCGAAGCATACCTATCACTTGCTCCTACACTTTGGGATGTCACATTCCGAACTGCAGTTGCGCAAGCTGAATTAGAAGACCGTGAAATGCCGGGTGCGTATCACAGAGTCGGATTCGATGGCCCAGAAGGAAAAATCTTCATCGAAACAACGCGACCCGAACTAATTCCAGCCTGCGTTGCGCTGGTAGCTCACCCCGATGATGAGCGGTACCAAAAATTCTTTGGAAAGACTGCCAAGACTCCGCTGTTTGACGTCGAGGTTCCAATCGTTGCCCATCGCCTAGCCCAACCAGACAAGGGCAGCGGAATTGCAATGATTTGTACTTTCGGTGATGTCACTGACGTAATTTGGTGGCGAGAGCTAAAACTACAGACCAGGCCAATTATTGGTTTTGATGGACGCATTCTTCCTGAGGGTCCAGCCGAAGTCCTAGCTGGGCCAGGAAGATCCCTCTATGAAGAAATTATCGGCAAAACTATTTTTAGTGCCAAAGAGAGAATCATCCAGGCTCTAGTTGAATCCGGAGATATGGTTGGTGAGCCGAAGCCCATTTCGCACCCAGTCAAGTTCTTTGAAAAAGGTGATAAGCCACTTGAAATTGTCTCAACTCGCCAGTGGTACATAAAAAATGGTGGGAGCGACCAAGCGCTAAGCCAACGTCTAATTGAGCTCGGCAAGCAGCTGGACTTCCACCCATCATTTATGAGAGTTCGATTAGAGGACTGGATTAATGGACTTAATGGCGATTGGCTGATTTCTCGTCAAAGGTTCTTTGGGGTTCCAATTCCAATTTGGTATCCATTGGATGCAACTGGGAATCCTGAATATGAGAACCCTATTTTGCCTTCAAATGAATCGCTCCCTATTGATCCATCATCTGATGTTCCGCCGGGCTTTAGCGAAACGCAAAGGGGAAAGCCAAACGGCTTTATCGGAGAGCTCGACATTATGGACACCTGGGCAACATCTTCACTTACACCGCAACTTGCCGGTGGTTGGTCGACGGATGAAGCTAAGTTCAACAAGGTTTTCCCTTACGACCTAAGACCGCAGGGTCAGGACATCATTCGAACTTGGCTTTTCTCGACATTGCTGCGCAGCCAACTTGAGCATGGAGGATTGCCTTGGAAGAACGCTGCGATTTCAGGCTGGATTCTTGATCCAGACAGAAAGAAAATGTCAAAGTCCAAAGGCAATGTAGTCGTGCCAAATGAGCTTTTAGAAAACCACGGTTCTGACGCTGTTCGTTACTGGGCAGCTAGTGCGCGACTTGGCACGGACGCGGCATTTGACGAAGGTCAGATGAAGATTGGAAGGCGTTTGGCTATCAAGCTACTTAACGCTGCAAGATTCGCTCTGAGCTTTGAGTTGCCTGCTAACGTGAGCGAAATTTCAGAGGAAATTGACTTATCGATGCTTCATCGTTTATCAGAGGTAGTCGAATCTGCAACCAAGGCCTTCAACAACTATGACCACACCAAAGCCCTTGAGGTGACAGAGAGCTTCTTCTGGACATTCACAGATGACTACCTCGAGCTCGTCAAGGACAGGGCTTATGGTCAGATGGATCACACCCCGCAGCAAATCGGCTCAGCGGTGCTTGCTTTGCGATCAGCTTTATCGGTTTTGGTCCGACTATTCGCACCCTTCCTGCCCTTTGCTTCCGAAGAAGTTTGGTCATGGTGGCAAGAAGGATCGGTTCACCAAGCAGCTTGGCCAAGCACTGAAGAACTTCCAAATTCATCATCTGACCTTATAAGTGTTACTAGTGCGGCCCTGATACTGATTCGAAAGAGCAAATCAGACCTTAAAGTCTCAATGAAAGCTGAGATTGAAATGCTAAAGCTGGCTGGCCCTGAGCCGCTGCAAAAAGTGGCCAGAGACCTCCAAGCAGTAGGGAATATAAAGAAGCTAGAACTTGTAAATGCCGAGGAAGTTGCGATTTCTGAAATAAGGTTTAGCAACCCCGAATAACATTGCAGAATGACTAATCCACTTCTGCTTCTCGCCGACGGTCCCTATAGCCTTATTAACTTCTCGGAACTAACAGACGAGCATTATCTGCCAGCTTTTGAAAAAGCGGTTTCAGAACACAAAGCAGAGATCGCGGCAATTCTTGCAGAAGAGCGAGTCACCTTTGAAAACACTCTCGAAGCGTTAGAAAAATCTGGCCAGTTGCTAACTCAGATGATGTTGGTTTTTTACAACAAAGCCTCGTCTGACACAAATGAAACCCTTCAGAAGCTAGAGGCTGAACTTCTACCTAGATACTCTGCGCATACAGACTCAATCCAATTAGACCCAGCGCTGTTCAAGAGGTTGACGGACCTTGAGAGTGCTCACAGCAAAGGCGATATCCAGCTCGGCGAAGAAGCCGCCTGGCTACTAAAAAAGTATCTTGAAGACTTCAGAGAAGCCGGTGCTGAGCTAGATGCCCCCTCTCGTCAACGTGTAGCTGAAATCAATGAACGAATTGCCGGCCTGCAAGCGGAATTCGACAAGAGATTGTTGACGGACAGCAATGACTTAGCCGTTCATCTTTCCGATGAAAGTCGATTGGTTGGTTTGTCAGAGGAGGAAATCGAAAGCTGCCGGCAAGCAGCTGAAACAAGGAGCCAGGCCGGTTTCACAATTCCCTTACTAAATTACTCCGGCCATCCTCTGCTAGAAAAACTAGAGGATCGTGCTTTACGGCAAGAGATTCTGGAAAGAACGCTCTCTCGCGGCGGCAGGGGTAACGAAAATGACACCTCAGATCTGATTCAGGAGATGCTCGCTCTCCGATCCGAAAAAGCAAAGCTTTTTGGATTCGCCAATTTCGCAGAGTATGTGACCAGCACACAGACGGCCAAAAACCCGTCACGAATTCATTCAATGCTAAGAACTATCGCACCAATTGCCCGCGCCAATGCAGAAAAGGAAGCGCAGGCACTTCAAGAGCTAATGAAGCGCGAGTCTGCTGAGATCTTGCAGGCATGGGATTGGTCACGCTATACAGAGCAGCTTCGAGCGGAGAAATACTCGGTTGATACGACTGTGCTCAAGCCCTACTTCGAATTAAGAAAAGTTCTTGAAGACGGAGTCTTTTTTGCAGCGAACAAGCTCTATGGGATTTCCTTCAAAGAGCGAAAAGACATCGTTGGCTACCATCCCGATAACTGGATCTATGAGGTCACCTACGAGGACGGATCTGCCTGTGGTCTCTACATCTTTGATCCATTTGCAAGACCTTCGAAAGTAGGAGGGGCATGGATGAATAACTTGGTTGATCAATCTCACCTCCTTGGAAAATTGCCGGTAGTGGTCAACAACATGAACATTCCAAAACCTGCTGCCGGTTCACCATCGCTTATGACGTTTGATGAGGTGAACACGCTGTTCCATGAATTTGGGCACACTCTCCACGGAATGTTGTCAAATGTCACGTATCCAAGATTTAGCGGAACCAATGTGGAGCGAGATTTCGTCGAGTTTCCCTCCCAAGTTAATGAGATGTGGATGTTGTGGCCTGAGGTCCTGGAGAACTACGCCGTGCACTACCAAACCAAGGAGAAACTAGATCCCGCCTGGATTCAAAAGATTCTGTCAACGGCAACATTTAATCAAGGATTTGAAACAACTCACTACCTACAGGCTGCGATCCTAGATTTGGCCTTCCACGAATCAGCTAATCCCCCAACTGATTTGGCTGCTTTCGAGAAAGCTGCGATTGCGGAATATGGTTTGGACTTCGAACCAGTTCCCACGCGCTACAAGACAAACTACTTTGCCCACATTTTTGCCGGCGGCTACGCGTCTGGTTACTACGGCTACATCTGGAGTGAGGTGTTGGATGCCGAGAGCGTGAATTGGTTCAAGGCAAATGGTGGTCTAACCCGCGAAAACGGCAGGAAGTTCGCAGAAGCCTTGATCTCAAAGGGAGGATCGAAAGATTCCATGACGATGGTCAAAGAATTCTTGGGCCATGAGCCAACAATTGAACCGCTGATGAAAAGAAGAGGTCTCGCTTAGGCAGACTTTTCTTTCAAACGTGTCTTTAGCGGTTGGATTTTAGGCATAGCTTTGGTCTGAACAATTTCAGCGGTAATCACTACTCGACCCTGGGTTGCTGATCCAGGCAGTTCAAACATAATTGGGTTTAGCAGCTCTTCAAGAATTGCTCTTAGACCTCGCGCACCGGTTTCCCGCTCGACCGCTTGATCTGCAATTAGTTCAACAGCGGCCGGTTCAAATTCAAGCTCAAAGCCATCCAGTTCAAACATTCTTTGATACTGCTTGATCAAGGCGTTTTTAGGCTCTGTCAAAATTGAAATAAGAGCTGCTTTATCTAACTGATCTACAGTTGCAATTACTGGCAATCGACCAATGAACTCTGGAATTAGTCCAAACTTACGAAGGTCTTCTGGTTGAACTTGACGGAAGACATTGGCATCGTCGGTCTTCTCCTTCAGTGGAGATCCGAAGCCGATCCCTTTCTTGCCCGTGCGTTCACCAACAATCGATTCGAGGCCAGCAAAAGCGCCAGCAACGATGAAGAGAACATTGGTGGTATCGATTTGGATGAATTCCTGTTGCGGGTGCTTCCTGCCGCCCTGCGGCGGAACGGAAGCCACGGTTCCTTCCAGAATCTTTAGAAGCGCTTGCTGGACACCCTCACCGGACACGTCACGCGTAATTGAAGGGTTTTCAGCTTTTCTTGAGATTTTGTCAATCTCGTCGATGTAAATAATTCCTGTTTCCGCTCGACGTGGATCGTAATCAGCGGCTTGCAAAAGCTTGAGCAAAATGTTCTCTACGTCTTCTCCCACATAGCCAGCTTCAGTGAGAGCGGTTGCATCAGCAACAGCAAATGGCACGTTAAGTCGCTTGGCTAGAATTTGAGCCAGGTAGGTCTTGCCGCAACCAGTAGGGCCAATCATGAGGATGTTGCTCTTTGCGAGCTCAATGTCGTCTTGTGACTTGCCAGCTGGGCTTAGGGTGCCAGTGGCACGAATTCTCTTGTAGTGGTTGTATACAGCAACGGAGAGTTGCTTTTTTGCGCCGTCTTGTCCAATTACGTACTCGTCCAAGAAAGATTTGATTTCTTTTGGAGTAGGAAGATCTAGTGACTCCGTTTGAGCCCGAGCTTGATTGCCAAGCTCCTCCTCGATGATTTCGTTGCACAGTTCAATGCACTCATCACAGATATAGACAGAAGGACCGGCAATTAGCTTGCGCACTTGCTTTTGGCTTTTGCCGCAGAAGGTGCACTTCAACAGGTCGCTTGTCTCACTAAGGGTCATGACTAAACCCTATATCTGAAGCCCCACAAGGCTTCAGCCATTTGGTGGGTTTTAGCCCTTTCGGGTTGTTAGCACCTGGTCAATGAGGCCGTATTCGAGGGCCTCTTGCGCTGTGAAAATCTTGTCTCGGTCGATGTCTTTGTTGACCAAATCAATTGACCTGCCGGTGTGCTTGGCTAGGGTTTCCTCCAGCCAGACACGCATGCGCATGATTTCCTTGGCCTGAATCTCGATATCAGATGCTTGGCCCTGACCGCCACCGCCGGTGGCAGGCTGGTGAATCAGCACGCGAGCATTTGGCAAAGCCAGTCGCTTGCCTTTGGTGCCGGCTGCTAACAGAACGGCTGCAGCCGACGCAGCTTGTCCAAGACAAACAGTTTGAATTTGAGGCTTGATGTATTGCATGGTGTCGTAAATCGCCGTTAGAGCCGTGAAAGACCCTCCAGGCGAGTTTATGTACATCGTGATGTCGCGATCTGGATCCTGAGACTCTAGAACCAATAA
>CAEZTO010000018.1_pt1 | contig 13998 bp, 12 predicted proteins | sample 7264241 | NCBI WGS metagenome assembly CAEZTO01 (sample SAMEA6813806, study PRJEB35770) | uncultured Aquiluna sp. | biome: Freshwater; feature: Freshwater reservoir; material: water | place: Czech Republic | collected 2017-08-18 | depth 0.5m m
AACGCTGGTACCTATAACAACGTGCTTAGATTCCTGCCTCCTCTTGCCATTTCTGATGAATTAGTGCATGACGCGCTAGATGTCTTGGCTGCCGGTTTGGCAAAGCTCTAAAAATCACTTAGGGTGGGGAGGAGCCCGAAAAACGGGCTCTTGTTGGTTTATTAGGGATCAAAGGTGATTCATGTCTTCCGCGTATACCGATCGCGAAAAGTTGAAAGACTTAATGCGCTCGGAAAACAATCGATTCATTTCTACTCACCCACGCTCACGCGAAGCCTATGAGAGGGCCAAATCTGGGTTAGTGGGCGGCGTACCCATGATCTGGATGGCTAAGTGGCCGGGGCCTTTCCCGCTATACGTCAACAAGGCCAAGGGCTCCAGGTTTACCGACGTTGATGGCTTGGAGTATTCCGACTTCTGTCTAGGTGACACCGGGTCAATGTGTGGCCACGCTCCTGATGCCACTGTCCGAGCCGTGCAGAAGCAATCGGCTCGAGGCTTCACCTTCATGCTGCCAACCGAGGATGCACGCATCAATGGGGAAATTCTTGCCGAGCGATTTGGGCTACCCAAGTGGCAATTCACGCTTAGTGCAACTGATGCCAATCGTCATCTTCTGCGCTACGCCAGGCACGTGACCGGACGACCCAAAATAGCAGTGCATGACTACTGCTACCACGGCACCGTTGATGAAACATTCGCTGTTATGGACGATGACGGAAAAACCGTGCCCAGAAGAGACAACGTCGGGATGCCCATCGACCTCGATAAAACCACAGTCGTTATTCCATTCAATGACCTAAAAGCGGCGGAGAAAGCATTCGCATCTGGACAAGTAGCTGCAATGCTCATGGAGCCAGCGTTGACAAATATTGGAATTGTGCTGCCCAAACCCGGCTATCTGAAGGGAATGCAGGAGCTCTGTCAAAAATACGGCGTTATTTGGATTCTTGATGAAACTCACACCATCTCTGCTGGACCTGGCGGAATGACTTCGATCGAGGGACTGAGCCCAGACGCAATTGTTCTAGGAAAAACTATTGGTGGTGGTGTTGCCGTTGGTGCCTACGGGCTAACGGAGGAACTGGCATTGAGAATTTCCTCATCGATGCGACTTGAAAGTATTGACGTTGGCGGAGTTGGTGGAACTCTGGCAGGTAATGCTCTTTCGATGGCGGCTGTGAGAGCCACTCTCACCAAGGTCATGAAGCCCAAGGCGTTCGATCACATGATTGATTTGGCAAAAAAGTGGGAACGAAACGTCCAGTCCGTGATTGACGAATACAAATTGCCCTGGCAAGTATCTCGCATCGGTGCTCGAGGCGAATACAGCTTTCGCTCGACTCCTCCCCTAACCGGAAGAGAAGCATCGGACGATGATGATTTCGAGCTTCAGCAGTATCTGCAACTTCACGCGATAAATCGTGGCGTGCTAATGACGCCATTTCACAACATGGCACTGATGAGCCCTGAGACTTCTGAGCGCGACCTAAAGCGTCACGACAAGCATTTCCGAGAAGCGGTGCAGTTACTTTTTGGCTAGCTTGCGCTGTTTGATAGATGAGCGCACTTGCACAGTTACAACTATGGCGATTGCAACAATGAAGACCATTGATCCAATCACGTTAGCCTCGGGCGGAATACCTCGAGCAGCCGCTGTGTAAACAAACTTCGGGAAGGTGTCAATCGATCCTGAGTTGAACTGGGTAATGATGAAGTCATCAAAACTCAGCGCAAATGCCAACATTGCGGCAGCCAAGATGCCTGGCAGTAGCAACGGAAAGGTGATCTTCATAAACACCTGAGCCGGATTGGCGTAGAGGTCTCGACCTGCTTCTTCCAATGCTGGGTCTAGAGTAGCCACTCTGGCTTTGACCGTTACCACAACAAAACTCAAGGTGAACATTGTGTGAGCAATGATGACAGTCAGCATGCCCTTAGGCCATCCGAAATCAAGGAATTGTGCCGCTAAACCGGCACCCATCACCACTTCGGGAGTTGCAAGTGGCAAGAACAAAAGCAGGTTCGTAGCGGAGCGGAACTTGAATTTGTAGCGGACCAGAGCAATCGCAATCATGGTTCCAAGGACAGTTGCTATCAAGGTCGCTGAAACTGCAATTATCAAAGAGTTTGCAAAAGCATCACAAACGTCTTGCTGGTTGCAAACGTTGAGCCAATTGTCGAACGTAAAACCACGCCAGATGATGTTTGACTTAATTGAGTCATTGAATGAAAAGACGAAGGTATAGGCGATTGGAATGCCCAGGAACAAAAAGGTGAGAAAAACGTAGGTTGGCAGTAGGTATTTACCCAATGAGAATTTCATAGCAGGTCATCCGTTCCACTACGTCGCACATAAGCTGACACCAAAATCACAATTGCGGCCATTAGCAACACGGACAGCGCTGATGCAGTTGGGTAATCCTGAATCCTTAAGAAGTTAGCCTCCACCACGTTTCCAATCATGGCTGTATCGGGTCCTCCTAAGAAGTCTCGACTGGCAACGACGTAATCTCCACTAATTGGAATGAAGGTAAGCAGTGTTCCCGAGATTACGCCTGGAAGAGATAGCGGGAATGTGATTTTTCTGAAGGTCGTTATGGGGTTTGCGTACAAGTCGCCGCTTGCCTCCAAAAGTCGAAGATCGAGACGATCTAGATTTGAAAAAATTGGCAAAGTCATGAATGGAATGAAGTTATAGACCAGACCAAAGATCACAGCAAAGTCCGTGCCGATGATGTAGCTGTCTGTTCCAAAAATCCCAAAAGATTTGAGAGTATTCACAATCCAGGAATCATTTGAAAAAATCTGCTTCCAAGCAAAGGTCCTGAGAAGCATCGAAATGAAAAATGGGGCGATGACTAGGGTCAGTAACAAACCCTTTAGTAGCGGCTTGTTTCTAGCCTTGACCGCAATGAAGTATGCAAGAGGGTAGCTAATGGCCAATGCGACGACTGTGGCTATCAAAGCAAACATGAATGAGCGCAGGATTTGCGGCATGTACTGCTCAACCGCGAAAAGGTAGTTCCCAAACTCCACCGCATAGTCATATCTACCAATGTCCCCAGATGCACTCGGGGTCTTTAGTGAGGTGAGAATTAGTGAGAACAGCGGTGTTAGAAAGAACAGACCAAGATAGGCGATACCGGGCAGCAGTAACAGGAGTGCTACGCGGCCAGCCTTCTTTGGCGCTTGCTTCTTAGCAGCAGTCGATCCACCAAGTGCAACGAAGGCCATTAGGCGTCTTCTTTGCCGGTTGGCAAATCAGCTAGACCGAAGCTGTGTTCGACCTGCCAACTGACCCAAACTTGCGCTCCGAGTTCAACGACTGGCGATTTCCCTACGTTTTGAGCAAACACGATGATTTCGCCAATTTCAGGGATGTCAATTAGGTACTGATTGGAAACACCGGTGAATCGAATGTCGGTGATTTCGCCTGGCCCTAAAACGTTGTTTGTGGATGTCGCTTCAGGTTTTGTTGCGTGGAACTGGGTTTTCTCAGGCCTCACACCAATTGCAATCTTGCCTGTGGTCTTTTCAGACCGAGCCACTGGGGCGGTGATTTTGTTGCCCTTGAAGTTGATCGAAACAGCCTCGGAGTTTGTTTCTGAAACTTCACCAACAAAGATATTCGACTGTCCGAGGAACTTAGCAACGAAGGCGGTCTTGGGTCTGTCATAGAGCTTTTCTGGGGCACCCATTTGCTCAATCTGGCCCTTGTTCATAACAGCCACGATGTCAGCCATATCCATGGCTTCTTCTTGATCGTGAGTTACGTGCAAGAAAGTGAGCCCGACTTCCATCTGAATGTACTTCAGTTCAATCTGCATCTGACGACGCAGCTTTAGGTCCAATGCACCCAGCGGCTCATCGAGTAGCAAGAGGGCAGGGCGATTAACGAGAGCACGAGCGAGAGCAACTCTCTGCTGCTGACCACCCGATAGCTGAGCGGGACGTCGCTCGGCCATGTGGCCAAGTTCAACCATGTCAAGAGCCGCTTGGGCCTTAACCATAGGGTCGTCGACTTTTCTTTGACGCAGACCGAAGGCAACATTTTCAATCACGCTCATGTGAGGGAAAAGTGCGTAGTTCTGAAAGACAGTGTTGACTGGTCTTTCGTGCGGCTTTAGATCAATTACGTCTTTGCCACCGATGAGAATCTTGCCACTGGTTGGATTCTCAAGCCCAGCAATCATTCTCAGAGTTGTGGTTTTTCCGCAACCGGAAGGCCCCAGCAGAGCGAAAAACTGACCAGCTGGAACTTTTAAATCTAGGTTTTCAACCGCAACGAAACCGGGGAATTCTTTCCTCAGGCCAACAAGCTCGAGGTCTTTTCCCCCGGCTCCGAAGTCGATCGACACTAGGCGCCTAGCAGCAGGTTCTGCCAAGCAGAAGAAAAGCGCTGCTCCTCTTGTCCAGTTAGGGCACGGAATGCCTTGCTCTTTGCAAGAGTGTCAGCGTTCGGGAAAATCAATTGGTTTTCCGCAAGAGCTGGGTCAATTGACGCCGCAACGTCCTGAGCACCAACCACCGGAGTGATGTAGTTGACCCAGAGCGCAAGCTCAGCAGCGTTGACAGGGTCGTAGTAGTAGTTGATCAGCTTCTCTACGTTCTTCTTGTGGGTGGCACCCATTGGCGTAATGAACCAGTCGGCCCACAGGGTCACGCCTGAGTCTGGGAACACAAAGCCATAAGGCTCTGGGTTATCTTCGGTTCCCTCGTTGGCATTGATTACTGTGATGTCACCGCTCCATGCAGTAGCAGCAATGATGTTGCCGGTGGCTAGGTCATCTAGGTAGCTGTTACCTCGAACGTTGAAAATTTGTCCACCATCGATTTGTTGCTTGATGGCCTCGATTGCAACCATGAATGCATCCTCTGTCAAGCTCTCAGCAGAAGTGATGTCAATTCCTTGGCTCATTAGAACTAAACCAACGCTGTCGCGCATTTCCGAAAGAAGACCGACGCGTCCCTTCAGCTCAGCTGCCCAAAGGTCAGCGATCGAACCAGGGGCATCTTTACCGGTTGCGTCTCTGTAAGCCTGCTTGTTGTAACCAATTCCAGCAAATCCAGCTTGCCAAGGAATGACATAGGTACGGTCTGGATCTTCTGGGGCGCCTAGGTAGGACGGTGCAAGGTTGGCAACCTTGTTTGGCATGTTTGCATCGTCATACTGCTGCAAGTAACCGAGATTTAGAATGCGTTGCGCCATCCAACCAGTTGGGCAGGCAACGTCTGCACCGATGTCTTGACCTAGCTCTAGCTGGTCTTTAACTTTCGCGTACCAGGTGTCGTTGTCATCGATTTCAATTTTGTAGTCAACGGTGATTCCAGACTGCTGCTCAAATCTTTCTAGGGTTGGGTAGTTGCCTTCGTCATCTTCATCCATGTAGGCGGTCCAGTTGTGCCAAACCAATACCGGTTCAGTGTCAGAAACATCCACTGCAGGAGTAAGCGCGGTTTCTGCTGGTGCACATGACGCCAAGGTCAATGCAGCTGCAGTTCCTCCCACACCAGCGAGCGCCGCACGACGCGAAATCTGGGTTTTTCGAGCTAAGTCAATTAGCTCTCTGAGCATTGGGTCGTTTGGTAGCTCTCGCTTCTCCATGTTTTCTCCTATTTTTTAAGGCAACGAAGTAAGGAAAAGTTTCGCACACTTTCCCGCCCCGAAGCTGGCTTGAAACCGAATTTTTACCTTTAGTCTCCGATGTAGTGCATGACGTGCTTGATGCGGGTGTAGTCCTCAAAACCATAGGCAGAAAGGTCTTTGCCATATCCAGAGTGCTTGAAGCCTCCGTGGGGCATCTCAGCGGCTAGTGGGATGTGGGTGTTGATCCAGACCGCACCAAAGTCAAGGTGCTTGGCAAAGCGCATGGCCCTGGTGTGGTTATTGGTCCAGACAGAGGAAGCTAATCCGTACTTCACATCGTTCGCCCAGGTAAGAGCCTGCTCATCTCCAGTGAAGCGCTGAACCGTTAGCACCGGACCAAAGATCTCATCCTGGATGTGCTCATCAGTCTGCCTGAGTCCTGAGATAACAGTTGGCTCGAGGAAGTATCCCTTGCCCGAAAGTTGGTTTCCACCAGTTTCAATCTTTGCGTGAGCAGGGACTCGGTCAATGAATCCCTTTACTCGCGATAGCTGGCTTGCGTTGTTGACAGGACCAAACAAAATGTCTGCATCCGATGGCTTACCAACCTTTGCCGAAGCCTTAACCTCAGCTAAAAGAGCTGCCATGAATCTGTCATAACCTGCGTCTTCTACCAACAGACGAGTGGCTGCAGTGCAATCCTGACCAGCATTGAAAAAGCCGGCAGCAACAATTCCAGCAGCTGCTCGTTCCATGTCTGCATCAGCAAAAACGATTACTGGGGCCTTACCACCAAGCTCAAGGTGAACCTTCTTTAGATCTAGAGCAGCGGTCTTAGCCACCTCCATACCTGCCCGAACCGAGCCTGTAATGGAAACCATTTGAGGAATCTTGTTTTCAACCATCATGCGACCGGTGTCTCGGTCACCAGTGATGACATTGAAAACTCCAGGCGGTAGGAACTTATTCGCTATTTCAGCTAGCAACAGAGTTGAAACTGGTGTGGTGTCTGAAGGCTTTAGGACAATAGTGTTTCCAGCGGCAATGGCTGGTGCAAACTTCCAAACTGCCATGTTGAGTGGATAGTTCCATGGAGTTACCTGACCAATAACACCAATTGGCTCGCGGCGAATAGAAGAGGTGTGGTCTTTGGTGTATTCAGCTGTTGCGCGTCCCTCTAAGTTTCTCGCGGCGCCTGCAAAGAATCGAATTTGATCAACTGATGGCACCATTTCAAAATCAACCAGTGTTGCTCGAGGTTTACCAGTGTTTTCGCTCTCGACATCAGCTGCTTCGCCGGCGCGCTTTTCTAACTCATCAGCAATACGGAAGAGTGCGAGTTGTCGCTCACTTGGCGTTGTCTGACTCCACTCTTTGAATGCTTCATGCGCTACCTGAAAAGCGTTTTGCACATCTTCCGCACCAGAAATCGGTGCGTTGGCATAGACCTCTTCAGTTGAAGGATTTATTACATCGCTATATTTGCCGGACGCTGGATCTGTGTACTTACCACCAACGAAATTCTGTAGCTTCTTGGCCACTATTACTCCTCATCGAGTTGTTCTAGAAGATGCTAAACCTCTAGGGGCTTCTCGGCAAAATTAAGCCAAAAACCTGCTGATTTCGTAACTTATTGATAAACAAACTTCGGATTTGAGGGCAAAAGGTGCCCTTGACTGTGATACTCGAAACATGACTCGCATGGCCCGTGCCCGCCAATCCCACCTGGATGAAGTCTCAAAGCTCATAATCGAGCAGCTTCAAAAGGACGGTAGGAAGTCCTACGCCGAAATCGGCAAGGTGGTTGGCCTGAGCGAAGCGGCAGTTCGGCAAAGGGTTCAAAAACTCACTGAATCTGGAGTTCTCCAGATTGTCGCAGTAACTGACCCCCTAAAACTGGGCTTTTCTCGCCAGGCAATGATCGGAATTCGCTGCGTGGGAGATTCTATGCAGGTGGCTGATGCAATCGCCAAGATTCCGGCTGTGGACTATGTAGTTATAACAGCTGGTAGTTTTGACGTAATGGCGGAAGTCGTCTGCGAGGACGATGACCAACTGATTGAGCTACTGAACGATAAAATTAGGTCGTTACCAGGAGTAGTTAGCTCCGAGACCTTTGTTTATCTTCGTTTGCACAAGCAGTTCTACAACTGGGGAACCAGATAGAAAGTTACAAGTGATAATCAATGGCGATTTCAGAGAGCAAGAAGACCAACCCTCTAGCTAACCTGCTCAAACCACTTCTCAAGCGAACAAGCTCAGAGCCGGAGCTTGCGCTGCTAGACGCGATGCAAGCTGGTAAAGAGGTCGGCGACAAAGAGTGGCAAAAATCTGGCAAGGAGCACAGCTGGCTCCACTTCACTCGACACTCCCCCTTTAGCAAGGGAGACATGAACATCATTGTTCGAGGCGAGGGGCACTTCATCTACGACTCGAAGGGCAACAAGCTCATCGACGGCCTCTCCGGTCTTTTCACTTGCAACGCAGGTCACGCCAGGCCCGAACTAGCGGCAGCTGCTCAAAAGCAAATGATGGAACTGGATTTCATGCCACTTTGGTCATATGGCCACCCGCGAGCTATTGAGCTGGCAGAAAAGCTTTTGTCAATTGGCCCCGAGGGAATGAATCGCATTTTCTTCACTACCGGAGGAACCGAAGGTGTCGAATCCGCTTGGAAAATTGCCAAGCAGTACTTCAAGATGACTGGGAAGCCCCAAAAGCACAAAGTAATTTCGCGCATGACTGCCTACCACGGAACCAGCCATGGAGCTCTTTCCATCACAGGCATTCCAGCTTTCAAGCAAATGTTTGAGCCTCTTGTTCCATCAGCCTTTAGAGTTCCCAACACCAACTACTACCGTGCTCCGCACGAGTTCGCGAACGAAGATGAGTTTGGTATTTGGGCAGCAAATCGCCTGGAAGAAGCAATTTTGTTTGAGGGTCCTGACACAGTTGCAGCATTCTTTGTTGAACCTATTCAAAACGCAGGCGGTTGTTTCACTGCTCCTAAGTCTTACTTCAAGCGGATCCGCGAAATTTGCACGAAGTATGACGTGATTTTGGTTGCCGACGAAACAATCACGGGATATGGAAGAACTGGTGAATGGTTTGGATCGATTCGTTATGACATCCAGCCAGACATGATGATCACCGCTAAGGCAATTACCTCTGGAGCGCAACCGCTGGGAGCGCTATTCCTGAAGGAAAAATTCTTTGAGCCTTTCAAAGACGGAGTTTCAACGCTTGCCCACGGCTATACCTTTGGTGGCCACCCCGTTGCTTGTGCCGTTGCTTTGGCCAACCTTGAAATCTTTGAGCGCGAAAATCTAATCGAGAGAGCTAGAACAAATTCTCCGATCTTCCGAAAGACTCTGGAAAAACTCTATGACCTTCCGATTGTCGGAGACGTTCGCGGTGATGGCTACTTCTTTGCTGTTGAAATTGTCAAGGACAAGAAGACCAAGGAGACACTATCCAGAGCAGAGTCAGAGAAGTTATTGCGTGGCTTTCTCAACAATGCGCTGTTGGAGGCAGGAATTTATTGCCGCGCGGATGACCGAGGAGACCCGGTGATTCAGCTAGCTCCTCCGCTAACCTGCGGCCCGAAGGAGTTCGACGAAATCGAAGCGATTTTGCGCAAGGTGCTGACTGAAGCCTGGAAGAGACTCAACGGCTAGTTTTGTCCAACTATCGCTCACTGAGTTTTTGGCACGACTCACTTACTGAGTCGCTAGAACCTCGCCCTACTCCAAGCGGCCGGGACTTCGATGTTCTCATTCTGGGTGCCGGCTTCACTGGCCTTTGGACTGGGATCTATTTGCTAAGAAATCAACCTCAGCTGAGGGTTGCGATTTTGGAAAAAGAGATAGCGGGATTCGGTGCATCGGGCCGCAACGGCGGTTGGTGCTCCGCTCTATTTCCCTGGTCAACCACCCTTCTTGCCAAAGAGTTTGGCATCGAAAAAGCTAAAGCACTTCGAACGGCCATGATTGAGTCGGTGGATCAGATTGGCAAGCTAACCAAAGAGTTGGGAATCAACTGCGACTATCAAAAAGCTGGCACCTACACCTTGATTCGCTCTGCTGCCCAAAACCAAAAAGCCATCGCTGCAATCGAGGAAGCAAGGCAGTTTGGGGTGGATAGACTTAAGCTCCTGGACGCGAAGAATTCTCCACTGGCAACAATTAGTCAAGGCGCAGTTTTTGATCCCGCGTGCGCAAGCGTCCATCCTGCAAAGATAGTGAGAGGTTTGGCGGTAGCTTTTGAAAAGTTGGGTGGCACATTGTTTGAAACCACCCAGGTTTTTGACTTCAAGCCGGGCTCAGTTCGAACCAGTCAAGGTGACTTCACAGGTGAATTTATTGTGGACGCACTGGAGGGTTATCGATCCACCCTTCCTGGCAAGAAAAGAGAATCGCTGCCACTGTATTCGCTGATGATTGTCACCGAACCCATTCCGTCTGAAGTGCTCGATGGTCTGGGTATTAAACCTGGCGCTACATTTGCTGACTTTAGAAATTTGATCATCTACGGTCAGCGAACAAAGGACAATCGAATCGCTTTTGGCGGAAGAGGCGCCCCCTATCACTTTGGTTCCAGAGTGAGAAATAGTTATGACAGAGTCCCGGCCATCCACGCTCACCTCGAGCGAGAGCTTAAGGACCTCTTTCCAGAATTGGCCAGATACCGAATCACTGATCGTTGGGGTGGTGCACTAGGAGTTTCCCGAGACTGGATGGCTTCTGTGAAGTTAGATCCCGTGACCAAGATCGCGCAGGCGGGCGGTTATGTCGGTGACGGGGTTGGCACTTCCCATTTGGCCGGAAAGATTTTGGCCGACCTGATTTTGGGTCGGGATACTCCGGAGACTTCTCTTTGCCTCGTCAATCACTCGTCTCCTAAGTGGGAAGTTGAACCGCTTCGATTCATTGCGGCGCGTGGAGCCATGGTGGCGGCTCGCTTGGCTGACAAGCTCGAGTCTTTCACTGGTAGAAAGTCTTTCATCTCGAGGATCATCGGCTGGCTCACTGGTAAGTGATCCATCAATCACCGTCAGTTCAACTTGCCTGTCAGCAATCCTCCCTTCAGCTATGAGAGCACTGTGCTCAGCTCGAACTTTCAAGTGGCCGCTGGCCGACTCAAGTCGAGTGCCAATGACTACAAATCGCAGAGTTTGCTGTCGTTCTGCAACTAAGACATCTAGAAAGTCACCTGCAGATTCTCCATCGACCAAGACTGTGAATGGATAGGAAACTTTCGCCCTACTGTGCAGGGACTTAGTAAAGAGGTCTCTTTCTTCAAAGATTGAGGGGTCAACTGCCTGAAAAGATTTGATGGCATCTTTGTGGGTGCTTACCCACCACAGCTCCTCATTGGCAGAAGCAAACAGGAAAGCCAGCAATCGAGTGCAGTGATCAAGCTTTCCCTCCAATAAAAAGTCTCCTGTCTGCGAAACTGCTGGCAAAACATAGACCTGATTTTCCTGGTCATAGACAACACCAGGTTCTTTTTGAAAGCCCTGGTCCAGCGCCACTGGTTTATCCGTCAAAAAACCAAGACGGGGAAGCAAAAGAAGGAGGCAGCTAAGGATTGAAACAGCCAACAAAAGTGGGTCTCCTTGAATAAACAAGTGAGCCCCGTAGAGAAGGCTTGGCAATAGGGCTAAAAAGAGCACCTGATAATGATGTAACAGGTCTGATCTCCTGGGGTGATCAGGCTGAGGCTGTGGATAAGTGAATTCATTCCAAATTCTTCGCTAGCTTTTACATATGTCGGAAATAGCCGCTCGAAAGGTAATGCAAACCTCACTCGGGAAGGTGTCCATCACATCTTCCGAGGTGGCCCTAACTTCTCTAGAGTTCCTGCCGGGTAGAAGCTCTCTAAAAGATTTCTCTGGCAGTCCCCATGCCAAGGCATTGGTCGAGGATGCTGCAAGGCAACTCGATGAGTATTTTCGAGGAGAGCGAAGACGGTTTGATCTGAAGCTGGCTCCAACAGGCACTAAGTTTCAACAGCAAGTTTGGCAACAGATTCAAAAGATTCCCTTTGGACAAACCATCAGTTACGGAGCGATTGCTAAGGCAATCAAGAAGCCATCAGCTGCAAGGGCGGTAGGCGGAGCTGTCGGCGCCAACCCTCTGGCAATTTTTATACCGTGTCATCGAGTGATGGGCTCCACCGGAAAACTCACTGGCTATTCAAGCGGAAATGGAATCCCAACAAAAAAGAAGCTACTGGCATTAGAAGGTATTGAACATCGATGAGTAAAACCAGGAAGCATGCCGATGGAAGGGTCCGCTGTAGTTGGGTTACCGATGACAAGATTTACATTGATTACCACGACAGCGAGTGGGGAACCGCCACCCTAGATCGGCGAGAGCTATTTGAAGGAATTTGCCTTGAGGGCTTTCAAGCCGGGCTTAGCTGGCTAACTATTCTCAAAAGAAGAGAGGGCTTTCGGGATGCCTTTGACAACTTTGAAACAGGAAAAGTCTCCCGCTACGGCAAGCGTGAAGTAAATCGACTAATGAAAGATGAACGCATAATTAGAAATTTGGCAAAGGTTCAAGCCGCCATAAGAAACGCTAAGGTTGTTGAAGACAATGCTCTGGACTTAGCGGAAACCCTCTGGGCCTTTGCACCGAGCAAGCGGGTGACGCCCAGAAGCAACTTTGAGTGGCAGGTCACCAGCCCCGAAGCTGTGGCTTTGAGCAAGCACTTAAAGAAGCTGGGTTTTTCCTTCGTCGGCCCGACCACAATGTACGCTCTGATGCAGTCAACTGGGATGGTATTTGACCACTCCCCTGGTTGTTTCAGAAAACCCTGAAAGTTAACGCATTCCCGCTACATTGTCTATTTGGGAGTGAAATGACAGCCGAAGAATTTGGAGCCTTGTTTAGGGCTCATATCGCAGAGATTAGTCGCTTCCTCGCAAGGCGGTTACCAGCGGATCAAGTAGATGATGTGGCTGGAGACCTGTTTGAAATTGCATGGAACAAGCGCTCAAGCATTCCGGCCGGTCTTGAGCTCCCCTGGCTCTATAAGACAGCCCGGTACCTGATCAGCAACCTCAGACGCAAGGAATCGGGACGCGCCGCAATCTTTTCAACCCTGGCAGAACCGGTCGCTGCTCCATCTGCTGAGTCAATTGCACTAGCTGATCTTGAACTATCTGAAGCTTGGGCAAAACTCAATGAAAAAGAGCGTGAGGCTCTAGCCCTCTGGGCCCTGGATGGCTTCGAGCCCAAGGAGATTGCAGTTGCTCTTGGCCTAACCACTAACGCTGTCAACATAAGGCTTAGCAGGGCCAAAAAGAATTTATTGACCAACTTGGAAAATCTAGGCTGATTCGCTACATGACTTATATATGAACGATGAAGAACTGAGAAACAGACTCAAAGCTGCAGACCCCGCCAAGAATGCCTCCACTCTTTCCGAGGGATTGGTTGTCGAAGCGACCATGAAGAGCCGCAGAGGGCCAATCAACTATCGAGCAGCAAGGCTGTCGCTCGTTGGCATTGCTGCAAGCGTCCTTGCAGTTGGGGTGATTTTGCCCAGCGCTCTTACCCCGCAGCCTTTGTTTACTCTGGCAGGCTCCGCACCAGGCACCAATCAGCCGGCAGGACTTTCTGCTGGAACTGAAATGGCCGATGCCAAGATGATTTGGCCGGGATGGATTCAGTACAACCACATCGCCGATGGTCTTAGTGACGAAGGCGGTCGCGGAACCGTCTACGAAATTCGAAAAGTGGGTGACCCGCTCGAAATTCTTCGAAAAATTGCGAATTTGTTTGACATCCAAGGAGAACCCAAAGAGGACGAATGGTCCACGAAGGAGTATCCGAGCTATTCAATCTCTGGACCTAACTTCTATCTCAGCGTCTATTGGTCGGGAGCTGGCTATTGGAATTTTGGACGCTGGACCGACCAAGTTATTTGTGCTGAGCCAGGTGTCGATTCGTCTGAACCAGCCACCAAAGATTGCATTCCAGTCCAATCAGAACCAGACAGAATTCCATCCAAACCTGAGCTAATTAGGCAAACAATTGAGACATTCGCGGCTCTTGGAATCGCTGTCTCAGAAGATCAGCTCAGCGTGCAAAGAGACGTCTGGGGAGCCTACGTAACCGTAAGCAACTCTTTCCAAGGTCAGCCAATTCCAATCGACTTTTATATTGCTTGGGACTTCATGGGGCAGATATCTTCCATCTCGGGTGCCAGCTTTGAAGTGATTGAGCGTGGAGAGTATGGAACAGTTTCACCAGTTGAAGCGGTTGCTCGCATCAAGGATGGCAGATGGTACGGCGGTGTCGCTGCTAAGTACTACGAGCAGTTCAACAGGCCCATTGGTACTGCTCGTTCGTCTGATGCTGGGGTAGCCCTTCCAGCACCAGAGGGTGCCCAGGAGG
>CAEZTO010000019.1_pt1 | contig 12926 bp, 9 predicted proteins | sample 7264241 | NCBI WGS metagenome assembly CAEZTO01 (sample SAMEA6813806, study PRJEB35770) | uncultured Aquiluna sp. | biome: Freshwater; feature: Freshwater reservoir; material: water | place: Czech Republic | collected 2017-08-18 | depth 0.5m m
AGCTCCTGCAGGGTGTGCGCTGCACCATAAGCCTGCAGTGCCCACACCTCCATCTCACCAAATCGCTGACCACCGAACTGTGCCTTACCACCCAGCGGCTGCTGAGTAATCATGGAGTAAGGACCGGTGGAACGAGCGTGAATCTTGTCATCGACCAAGTGGTGCAGCTTCAGCATGTACTTCACGCCAACTGCAATCTTGTTCGGGAACGGCTCTCCGCTTCTTCCGTCAAACAAAGTGGCCTTACCAGAACCATCGATCAGACGTCTTCCGTCTTCGCTTGGCACTGTGTACTCAAGTAGTCCTGCAACCTGGTCCTTGGTCGCTCCGTCAAAGACAGGAGTTGCGACCTTGGTGCCTGGCTCGGCCTTGAGAAGTTCTTTCGCCATGTCGTTGACCCACTCAGCGGTGCCGGTGACATCCCAGCCCTGCTTACATGACCAACCAAGGTGAGCTTCTAGTACCTGACCGAAGTTCATGCGACCTGGAATACCAAGTGGGTTCAGGATGATGTCAACCGGAGTTCCATCTTCCATGAATGGCATGTCTTCAACTGGCAGGATCTTTGCAATAACACCCTTGTTTCCGTGGCGTCCTGCAAGCTTGTCACCCTCAGTGATCTTTCTCTTCTGAGCAATGTAGACAACTACGCGCTTGTTTACACCAGCACCTAGTTCATCTCCTTCTTCAGCGTCAAAGACCTTAACTGCGATGACAGTTCCGCCCTCACCGTGAGGAACCTTCAAAGAGGTGTCTCTAACCTCTCGGCTCTTCTCGTTGAAGATTGCACGAAGTAGTCGCTCTTCTGCGCTGAGTTCGGTCTCGCCCTTCGGGGTTACCTTTCCAACCAGAATGTCTCCCGGTCTTACCTCAGCACCAATGCGAATGATTCCAAGCTCATCTAGGTTGGCAAGAGCTTCACCTGAAATGTTTGGAAGATCAGCAGTGATCTCTTCTGGACCGAGCTTGGTGTCACGAGCGTCCACCTCATACTCTTCGATGTGAATCGAAGAAAGGGTGTCGTTCTTGACAATCTCCTGGCTCAAAATGATCGCGTCTTCGAAGTTGTAACCCTCCCATGGCATGAAGGCAACCAACAGGTTCTTACCTAGCGCTAGCTCACCCTCTTCCGTCGAAGGGCCATCGGCTAGCACGTGACCAGCCTCAACTCGCTGACCAGTTTCAACAATCACCTTCTGGTTGATTGCGGTTCCCTGGTTAGAGCGGTCAAACTTGCGAACCAAGTAGGTCGAACGCTTGCCGTTGTCGTTGTGGATAACGATTTCGTCGGCATCCACCTTCTCAACTACACCTGGCTCAACTGCGGTGATTACCGCACCTGAGTCAACTGCTGCGATTCTCTCCATGCCGGTTCCGACATAAGGGCTTTCGCTTCTAAGTAGTGGCACAGCCTGGCGCTGCATGTTCGCACCCATCAGAGCACGTGATGAGTCATCGTGCTCAAGGAATGGGATCAGCGAGGTTGAAACAGATGCCAGCTGACGAGGAGAAACATCGATGAAATCAACATCGGCTGCATCAACTTCAACAATGTCTCCACGGAAACGAGCGAAGGCCTTTGGTCCCTTTAGGGTGCCGTCATCGTTTAGTGGAGTGTCAGCACCAGCAATTACCTTGCCGTCTTCTGACGCTGCATCTAAGTATTCAACGCTCTTTGCAACCTTGCCGTTTTTGACCGGGCGGTAAGGAGTCTCAATGAATCCGAAAGAGTTAATTCGGCTGAATGCGGTTAGCGATCCAATTAGACCAATGTTCGGTCCTTCTGGGGTTTCAACCGGACACATTCTTCCGTAGTGAGATGGGTGAACGTCACGCACCTCCATCTGGGCACGCTCTCTGGCGATACCACCAGGACCAAGTGCCGAAAGACGACGCTTGTGAGCAAGACCAGCCAGTGGGTTGTTCTGATCCATGAACTGCGACAGCTGAGAAGCTCCGAAGAATTCCTTCAGTGCTGAAACAACTGGACGCAGGTTAATAAGTGTCTGTGGAGTAATCGCTTCGATGTCTTGAGTAGACATACGCTCGCGAACCACTCTCTCCATACGGCTTAGACCAATACGAACCTGGTTCTGAATTAGCTCGCCCACTGTTCTAACGCGGCGGTTTGAGAAGTCATCGATGTCATCGGCACGGACAACCAGGTTGACCTTCTTGCCGTTCATCTTGATGTTGAACTCAGCGCGCTGACCAGAAGCTGAAGAGATGTTGCTGGCTAGCACTAGGTCAAATAGAAGTAGGTACTTCAAAGTTGCCACGATGTCTTCGCGAGTCAGCGTGGTGATAGAAGCATCCTGCTCAATCTGCAGCTTGCGGTTAATCTTGTGGCGACCCACGCGAGCTAGGTTGTAGCGCTTGGACTCGAAGTAGGTGGCTCTTAGCCAGGCCTCTGCAACTTCGCTACCAGCAGCCTCGCCGCGCACCTTTCTATATAGCTCTCTTAGAGCTTCTTCCTTGGTGTTAATACCAGCTGGGTAAACCTTCGACTCGTCATACTCAAGAGTTCTCTCGATGATGTCTTCGTCGAACTTCAATCCCAGAGCACTGGACTCAACAGAAGTCTTTAGATCTGCAAACTCTGCGCGGATTTCTTCCTTGGTGTAACCAAGTGCCTTTAGGAAGATGGTGGCAGAAACCTTAGTCTTGCGGTCTACCTGCACCTGCAGAATTGGCTGACCAAAACGTGCAGCAGGCTTTCTTTCGTCCTTCACCCACTCAGTGAGGAACTCAAGGTATGAACCGCGGCTCGGAATGATCTGTGCCTTGTTGTTTCTAACGTCAAGGTTTCCGGTGGTGTTTGTTGAAACAGAGAAGTAAACACCAGGTGAGCGAACTAGCTGTGAAACAACTACGCGCTCGGTTCCGTTGACGATGAAGGTTCCCTTACCAGTCATAACTGGGAAGTCACCCATGAAAACTGTCTGGCTCTTAATTTCACCAGTTTGGTAGTTGGTGAACTCAGCCTTGATGTAAAGAGGTTGCGTGTAGCTCTTACCCTTTTCCTTACACTCATCAGGAGTGTATGGCGGATCGAACAAAGTTGGATCGGAGAAGCTCAAACCCATCTTCGCATCTTGCGATGCGTTGTTAGTGTCTTCAATCGGGCTTAGCTCTTCGAAGACTTCGTCTAGTCCGGTCTTCGCGCTCTTGCCGGCGATGGTTCGCCATGCAGGTGCACCAATTAACCAGTCGAAGGATTCAGTCTGCAGTGATAGCAGATCTGGAATCTCAACTGGGTCTGTGTGCTTTGCGAAGGTTGGACGTTGGGTGGAGCGGGTGTTTGCTGAATTTTTTGATTTAGCGTTTTTCGCAGCGGCCAAAGTAAATACCCCTAGGTAATTGAGTGGTTAGCAGAAGCAACCAAAACCAAAAGCGAGCCAAAATATGCATCGCGCCAAACGACCGCTATATATCGCGTGGCAATGGGTTAGGGAAGCAAGTCTCAATAATAAGGGTGGAGAATTATGCTACGCAATAGGCAATATTGCTGAGAATTTACTCTTTTGTGACTATTCCCGCTCCCGGGCCCTAGCCCGGTCCATTTCCCTGGCTGCATCCTTTTGTTTTAGGGTTTCTCGCTTGTCATAGGACTTCTTACCCTTGCCCAGTCCCAGCTCGACCTTGGCATAGCCATCCTTGAAATAGAGGGATATTGGCACCAATGTGTAGCCAGACTCCTTGGACGCTCCAGCAAGCTTGGCGATCTCCTTCTTAGCCAGCAGCAACTTTCTTCTTCGGCGAGTGGAGTGGTTGGTCCAAGATCCCTGACTGAATTCTGGGATGAAGGCGTTTTCTAACCAAACTTCTCCCCCATCCACCACCGCATAGGAATCATTGAGCGAAGCTTTTCCTTCGCGCAGTGATTTCACTTCTGTTCCGGATAGCACAATGCCAGCCTCATAGACGTCTTCTATGAAGTAGTCATATCTGGCCCGCTTGTTGCTAGCGACCAGCTTCTGCCCTCGCTCGCGTGGCATTTCGCTTCCTTAGTTCCTGATGTGGCGATAGGTGGAAACTCCTGACGCCAAGACAGCGAGGATAGCACCTACCCCCAGGACAAGGGGAGAGAGCAATAGGACATCATTTAGCGAAACCAGGTTGGTGAAAGCAAACTGAGCCGCCACCGCATCGGTTAGATAAACCTGCACCGCCACCCCAACCACAAATATCGATAGCACTCCACCCAGCAGTGCTGCAAAGAGTCCTTCCAAAATAAATGGCAGCTGGATTGAAAAACTAGAGGCTCCAACCAGGCGCATGATGGCAAGTTCTCTTCTTCGGGAAAAAGCACTGAGTCGAATTGTCGTGGTGGTCAAAAGAGCTGCGCTAAACAGCATCACCGCTGCCACACCACCGGCCACCAAAGTTCCCGCATTGAGAAGACCGATGATTGGATCAAAGTAAGCACGCTGGTCTTGCACCTGTGCAACACCTGGCTGATCAGTAAATGCCTCCACTACCAAACTTGCTTTCTCTGGATCTGCAAGTGAAACCCAATAAGCGGAGTTGAGCTGCTCAGCAGTCAAGAACTGTGCAGCTGGTAGATCTGCATTTTCTGCAAGCAGTCGGTCATAGGCTTCCTGCTGGGTTTCAAAGTAATACGCATCTATATATGGCTTCAGCGCATCAGACTTCAGCTGCGCTGCTACTGCGTTCTGCTCATTCTCAGTGATGGTGCCGGTGGGGCACTCACTATCAGGCGAGTACTCGTTGCAGAGATAAACAACCAGCTGTGCCTTGTCATACCAAAAGTTCTTGAGGTTTCCAATCTGCACCTGCAACAGAGCAGCTGTGGCAACAAAGCTGAGCGAAACAAAAGTGACCAACACAATGGAGAAAAACATTGAGAGGTTGCCACGAAGGCCTTCCCAAACTTCCCTAAGGACAAATGATGGATTCACTTAGTCCCCCAGCTTTGGAATTGAGTCTGAAGGAATTTCTTTATAGGAAGCGGTTTGTGCGTCTCTCACTACCTGGCCAGAGCGAATCTCCACCACGCGCTTTTGCATGCGGTCAACAATTCCGCGGTCATGGGTTGCCATAACTATGGTGGTCCCAGCCAGGTTGATCTTTTCAAGCAGCTTCATAATCTCGTTGCTGTTATCCGGATCGAGATTTCCAGTTGGCTCATCAGCTAATAGAAGTTCTGGTTTGTTTACCAGTGCTCTCGCGATGGCAACCCTCTGCTGCTCACCACCGGATAACGCACTAGGTAGCGAATTTGATTTGTCTTCAAGCCCAACCAGGCGAAGTACTTCAGGAACCGAAGTTTCGATATAGGCGCGGGATTTACCAATCACCTGAAGCGCATAGGCAACGTTGTAGTAAACGCTTTTGTTTGGAAGAAGTCTGAAGTCTTGAAAGACAACTCCGAGCTTTCTTCTGAAAACGGGAATTGTCCTGGAAGTTAGCTCGCTGAGGTTCTCCCCCAACACGAAAGCATTTCCGCTATCTACGGTTTCCTCGCGAAGCAGCACTCGCAGAAGGGACGACTTGCCCGACCCAGAAGAACCAACCAGGAAGACAAACTCACCGCGGGCAATATCTAGCGAGACCGACTGGAGAGCTGGTTCATTGGCTCCGCGGTAGGTTTTATTGACTTCATCTAGACGAATCATGCTTCGACCAGCCTAAATAAGGCATTGAATAAATCAGGTGATAAATAAGGAGTGTTAGCTTCTTTGGCCAGCACGCCAGCGAATTCCAGCCGAGATGAATCCAGCTAGTTCCCCGTCAAACACATCATCGGGGTTGTTCACTTCATAATCAGTTCTTAGATCCTTCACCATTTGATATGGAGCTAAGACATAGGAGCGCATCTGCTCGCCCCAGCTGGCCTTCACATCACCGGCTAGCTTGCGCTTAGTCTCTTCCTCTTCTTGGCGCTTTAGTTCTAACAGTTTTGATTGCAAAACTCTCATCGCAGCTTGCTTGTTCTGCAGCTGACTCTTTTCGTTCTGGCACGAAACCACGATGCCAGTTGGGAGGTGAGTGATGCGAACCGCCGAATCAGTTGTATTCACAGACTGACCTCCTGGGCCAGACGAGCGAAAAACATCAACCCTAATTTCAGTTTCCGGAACTAAGACCTCGTCTGTTCCCTCAATTAGTGGAACTACTTCAACCGCAGCGAAAGAAGTTTGCCTTTTGCCAGCCGCATTGAAAGGGCTCATGCGAACCAGGCGGTGGGTGCCGGTTTCCACCGACAACTTGCCATAGGCATAAGGAGCATCAATTTCAACCAGGGTGCTCTTGATGCCAGCTCCTTCGGCATAGGAAGTGTCAAGAACTTGAGTTTTGTAGCCCTGCTTTTCGCAGTAGCGCAAATACATCCTCATTAGCATTTCAGCGAAGTCGGTTGCATCATCGCCGCCTGCTCCTGATCTAATGGTGAGAAGAGCACCGCGTGAGTCATACTCGCCGGAGAGCATGGTCTCGGTCTCAAGTGCTAAAACCTCCGCCGCAATCTTTACTTCTTCATTCAACGCTTCCTTCAAAGCGGCGGCATCGCCTTCCTGCTCAGCCAGGTTTGCCAAAACAGCCAGGTCATCAATTTGGGACTTAAGTGAGTGAAAAGTTGCCAGTTTGGTTTTTGCTCGGGAGAGTGCTCCAGTGATTGTTTGAGCGCGAGATGCGTTGTCCCAAAGAGCTGGGTCTTCAACTTGGGTTTGCAGTTCAACAATCTGCTTTTCAAGATTTGGAACGTCAATAACTTTTTCAATGCTGCTTAGGGTGTTGGTGAGGTTTGCGATTCGCTCTTTGAGCTCAGACTCAGACATCTTCCCTCACTAGCTGTTGTGGCGGTGACGGTGGGATTTGAACCCACGGTGGGCTTTCACCCACACAACTTTTCGAGAGTTGCACCTTCGGCCGCTCGGACACGTCACCGCCGAACAGCCTACCAATTAGCCCCTCTTGTCTTGAAAAAATCTTTCGATTAGCTCGGCGCACTCTTCTTTCAGCACTCCACCAATCACTTCTGTTTGCTGGCCAAGCTTTTCATCTCTCAGAAGGTCATACCTGGAACCAGCCGCACCAACCGCCTCATCAAATGCTCCGAAGATTACCTTGGGAATTCGCGCCGCTTGAATAGCCCCCGCACACATCACACATGGCTCCAGTGTCACAACCAATGTGCAGTCAGTTAGTCGCCAGTCACCCAGCTTCTTAGACGCTTCCCTGATTGCAACAATCTCGGCGTGACCGGTTGGGTCAGAGGTTTGCTCTCGGTTATTGGCAGCCGAGGCCAAAACGTTGCCACTGCTGTCCAGAATGACTGCTCCAATTGGAACGTCTAATCCAGATTGTTTGGCTGCTTCAATGGCCAAGCGCATTAGATCCTGCATAACAGCAGAGTCTAATCAGCTGGCTTTTTGAACTTGCAAGGCGGCCTTCATTGGGGCGCCATTGGTGTCAAGAGTTAGCGTCACGATAGCGGTGGCATTAGCCAGTGGGCTTTGATCAAAGACATTTCCGCGGTCATCCACTACCCAGAAATCAGATGAGCGGTGTACAACTTCATAACCGCCCACTACTGAATTGGTCACAGCCGAAGCATTCTCAGCTACTGCGTAGTAGCGCTTGCCATCCACCCACATCTGGAACACCACGTTGTAGACGGTGCGGTTTGAGTAGTTGATGTCTAGGAAGGCTGAGATTCCCGTACCACCAAAGATCTCAATCGAGCTGGCACGGAATCCGGCTGATAGAAAATCAGAAGATGCATATGAGTTGGTGTAGTAGCCCGCTTGAGAAACGTTAGTTTGCAAAATTGAAGCGAGGGAGAACTCATCAAAGATTGGCTCTGGTGCTGCAACTACTGGCGCAGCAACCGTTGAAGTGGCTGGTGCAGAAACCTGCTGAGCAGGAGCTGCTTCTGCTACAAGTTCTTCGGCAGGCTCATCAACAACGGCTTCATCTTCAACCAAAACTTCTGGCTCAGCTGCTGGCTGTGATTGAGCAGGCTCAGCAACCGGTGCTACTGGCTGAGAGATGTTTGGAAGAATTCCAAATGAAACTGCAAGAACTAGAAGGAATGCGCCGGCTGCAGAAATGTATTTGCCGCTCTCGGCTGCTGCTTTGCGAGCAGCAAGCGAAAGAATTTGACCAACTGAAAGCCCAGCGGTGTCGGCTTCTCCGATAAGTGCCTTCTTGAATGCAGAGCGAGCACGGAACAACAGCTGTCTGGTTGCATTCTCACTCAGACCCATTTGAGCTGCAACAACATCGGTTGCCTTCTCTTCATAGATCGAAGCAATCAAAACTTCACGGTGTCTGGGCTGCAGCTTGGCAAGGGCAAGTGCAACGATTGCTGCATCATCTGCTCGCTCAAGTGCCTGCGACATTTCAGGAGTTGGCGCTGCCATTTCTGGTTGCTCATCGATTGGAGCAAAGCTGGCGCGAGAGTTAATGCGAATGACATCTAGACAGAGAAGGCGAACCTTCCACTTCAAAAACTTCAGAACTCCTAGCTCGCTGTCGAGCTCAGGAAGGGTGGTCATTAGATATAGGAATGCATCCTGCACCACTTCCTCGACCTGGGAAGGGTTGACTAAAAAACGACGAGCGTGACGCTCAAGGTGTGGACGGAAACGAACATAGATGCTGGCGAAGTCAGCCGCGGTCCAGTCCTTCAGAACTGCCGGGGTCAGGGTGTCAGCAAAGTGCTCTTTGAATTCGGGTAGGCCAAATTCCTCGTCAGTCTCCTCGTCCAGGAGCTGCTCGAGCGGATCTTCGCGGAACTCTTCTTTTTCAGCCATCGAGACCAATATACGCAGGGAATCCCTACTTGTTACGGGCAATTGCCTCGGTAGACTGCCCCCAAATGAAGATTTCGGTTATCGGACTTGGCTATTTAGGCGCCACCCACGCGGTTGCCATGGCCAAACTTGGCCACAGCGTCATCGGCATCGACAATGACCCCGCCAAGGCAGAAGCCCTAAATAAAGGTGAGATTCCCTTCTTTGAGCCAGGTCTCTCCCAGGCGCTGAGTGAAGTAATCAGCCAGGGCAAAGTCCAGTTCCAGTCCTCTCACGATGAGAACTCCGCGAGCGCCGACATACATTTCTTATGCGTTGGAACTCCGCAGAGCCCAGATGGTTCAGCCAATACCTCTTATCTATACGCAGCTATCGAAGATCTCGCTCCTCACCTATCCCCAACCGCCCTGGTGGTTGGTAAATCAACGGTGCCAGTAGGGACCGCTCAAGAACTCAAAAACAAACTGCAGGCCCTGGTTGGATTCGAACCCAGAATCGTTTGGAATCCTGAGTTCCTCAGAGAAGGTACGGCCCTAGAGGATTCCCTAAGTCCAGATCGCATCGTCATCGGCTACTGGCACAAAGAAGACTCTCTGCCTCTGCTGGTCGCTTACGAAAAACTAATCAAAGCCGGATCACCGGTAGTTGAACTAGATGTTCCAACCGCTGAGCTCGTGAAGGTGGCAGCCAACGCATTCCTTGCCACCAAGGTCAGCTTCATCAATGCCATGGCTGAGGTGGCGGAGGTAGTTGGTGCTGATGCGGTGGCGCTGAGCAAAGCCATTGGCTATGACGAGCGAATTGGCAACAAGTTTCTAAGATCCGGCATCGGTTTTGGTGGCGGCTGCCTCCCCAAAGACATCAGAGGATTTATTGCTCGAGCTGAAGAACTAGGAGTGGGTCAAGCACTTTCATTTCTAAAGGAAGTCGATGGCATCAACGAGCGAAGAAGACAAAGAGTAATTGAGCGAGCAAATAAAGAGCTAGGAAGTCTTTCTGGCAAGAACATCACTGTTCTAGGTATCTCTTTCAAACCAAACAGCGATGATCTAAGAGAATCCCCCGCTCTTGAAATAGCAAGGTCGCTCGCTCGAGCAGGAGCGAAGGTAACAGTCACCGACCCCAAAGCACTGCATGGCCTGAGCGATGAGAATCTAAAGCCTGAGCCTGATACCTATACATCGCTGGAAAATGCAGAGCTGGTGATCCTGGCGACCGAGTGGGATGAATATAAAAAGCTTGATCCAGCCACTGCCAAGAGCAAAGTCTCTAAGCCAACCATCATCGATGGCAGAAACGTTCTAGATGTTGCCACCTGGCAAGCAGCTGGTTGGCGAGTAATCGCTCTCGGAAGAAATATCCAGAATGACTGAGCTAAGACAGGTGTCGTTTGTGATGCCAGTGCTCAATGAAGAGAAGTACCTTGAGACCGCCGTCAACTCTGTTCTAAAGCAACAAACTCCAGGACTATCAGAGCTGATCTTGGCGCTGGGTCCATCTACCGATAAAACCAACGAAGTAGCAAAAGAACTTGCTAGCCGTCACAGCAACCTGCGACTGGTTCACTCTCCTACCGGTCTCACTTCCACCAGCTTGAATCTGGCTATTGCTGAAAGCAAATACGAAGTGATTATTCGTGTTGATGCCCACTCTGAATTGCCAGAGGGCTATGCACTGCTAGCGGTCAAGGTTTTGAATGACACCGGAGCTGCCAATGTTGGCGGAAGAATGCTTGCCAAAGGAACCACTAACTTTCAAAAGGCAGTTGCCTTCGGCTATAACAACCGAATTGGTTTAGGTGGTGGCAGCTATCACGTTGGTGGAGCAGCTGGCGTTGCCGACTCGGTTTATCTCGGCTGCTATCGCAAGAGTGTTCTAACTGAACTTGGCGGCTTTTCAGAAACTTGGGTGAGAGCACAAGACTGGGAACTAAACCAAAGAATTAGAAAAGCTGGTTACCAGGTTTGGTTTGATCCACGCCTAGAAGTTGGTTACTACCCTCGTCGCACCTGGCTCGCTCTCGCAAAACAATTTTTGAAAACTGGGATCTGGCGCGGGGCTCTGACGAGAGATGATGTCGCGAACTCACGATTCAGATACTGGATTCCTCCGCTGCTGGTTCTCTCCAGCGTCCTTTGGTTTCCACTCTGGCTTTACCTGCTTGGCATTGCCTTCTACTCAGCTGGTGTCACCTCACTTAGCTGGCCGGTGCGGTTATGGCTGATTGCAGTGCTGCCAACCATGCATTATTCATGGGGAATTGGCTTTTGGGTGGGGCTGATTCGTGGTCGCAAATAAAGCGATGGTAAATTTCTAGAAATGAGTTCTCGCGACGTAGTTATCTGTTCGTTCTATACCCCGGACGAGTATTACGGCAATCACGCCAAAGAGTTGGGTAGCCAACTAACCAATCTCGGTATCGCGCATGAGCTTCTGCAGGTGGAAAAGAAGCCGGGCGAAGACTGGGCAGATGTGACCAGAAAAAAGATTGGCTTTATCCGAGACATCTGCCACAAGCACCCGGACAAGATGGTCTTCTGGATAGATGTTGACTGCCGCATCTCTCACCTGCCTGACTACATCTCAAACTCAACCGCTGACCTAATTGGTTTCCAAAGATCCTTTGGATCTCCCCTTCAGATTGGCTATGCCCAGCGAACGAGATTCTGGGAACCAAGCTTCTGGGGCATCAACACAACACCCCAGGCTCGAAAACTAATTGAAGATGCCTATGCTCTGGAGCAGAGAGCAACGCTCAAAGCAACCGATGACTACTTCCTGGAAGAAGCGTGGAGAGCAAACGCTCGAAACCTAACTTTCCAGATGATTCCAACTACAGAGATTCTTCGAGAACGAGCCGTGCTCGAGACCGGACAAAGACCACCATTTTTCAGCTTCGGTTCATCCGGAAATGTTGCGGAATTCAAGAACAAAGTTGTGCAGCACGGCAGCAAGAAAACCCAGAGCACCCGAGGAAAGCTATTGGCCAAGGCCAAGCAACTGGAGGGTCTGTTGCCTGGTGGTCTAAGGAATTCACTTAGAAGAATTGCCGACACAACTGGCGTGACTAGTGCGCTAACCAAAGACAAAGTCAAAGGCTTAGACCCAGTTCGTGGCCGACTCCTAGGAAAAATCGTTTACGAAGCGAAGCACGGTCATATCGCCAGCACAGATCAGCTAAAGAAAGAATTTTCGGCGAAGTATCTGCCGACTTACCTCGAGCAATCAACGATTGAAGCTGCTGATTCCTTCCTGCACTACTCAAAGCGGAGTGCTCAAAAGATTCCACTTATGTGGTGGGTCTATCCCTTCCCAGGTAACTTTGGGGACTGGTTGTCTCCGTTGGTTGTGTCGCACTACAGCAAAAGCGGAATTATTCACCAAGCACCGACTGATCCAAGCATCAAGAAGCACATTGTCGGACTAGGTTCGATTGGCAGATTCATTCGAGGTAACTCAGTCGTTTTGGGAACAGGAATCTCTTCGGATGACCTAAACCTTCATCCACGAGCAGATTACATTTCCCTTCGAGGACCACACAGCGCCAAAGCCCTGCAATCGGCTGGTGGGAAACTTATCGATGCACATGGCGATCCGGGACTGATCTTGAGTGAAATCATTCCCGTTCAGCGTGGAAAAACAAACGGCAAGGTGGCTTTTGTTCGCCACTTCTCTCACTCAGCCATTCCAGTCAAACTGCCTGCTCACATGGATGAACTATCAGTAATGATGTCGAATCCTCGTGACATCGAGACTTTTGTAAAGACGCTGAATCAGTACGACTCTGTTATCACCTCAGCAATGCACGTCATGATTGTTTGCCAGTCATACGGCATTCCTTGCGGTCTAGTGACATTCAAAGGATTTGAAGAAAACGTTCACGGCACAGGCATAAAGTACGAAGACTATGCCCTGGGTGCTGGGGTGGAAGTGATGAACCCGCAGGCCATTGAGCTAGACCTGACGAAGGCAAACCTGGACAACCTCACCCGAGATATCAAGGTCTCTGAAGAAAAGAAGCAGCAGGTTATTGGCCACGTTCGCCAAGCAGTCGCTAGATTTGAGAAATGAAGAAGTTAGCCCAGGAGCTGTGGCATTCAGCTCGGCTACTGGTCCCAACCAATAAGTTTCGTGCTCAGCTAATCC
>CAEZTO010000020.1_pt1 | contig 12923 bp, 11 predicted proteins | sample 7264241 | NCBI WGS metagenome assembly CAEZTO01 (sample SAMEA6813806, study PRJEB35770) | uncultured Aquiluna sp. | biome: Freshwater; feature: Freshwater reservoir; material: water | place: Czech Republic | collected 2017-08-18 | depth 0.5m m
GAGGTGGTTATGGAAGCAGAGCGTCTAGATGGTGCAGTTCTGCTAGCTGGCTGCGATAAGTCTTTGCCAGGAATGATGATGGCAGCAGCTCGTTTGGATGTTGCAGCAGTGTTTCTCTACGCTGGTTCAATCGCACCAGGTTGGGTGAAGCTGACCGATGGCACTGAGAAGCAAGTAACCATCATTGATGCCTTTGAAGCGGTCGGTGCTTGCAAGGCAGGCAAGATGAGCGAAGAAGACTTGGATCGAATTGAGAGAGCAATCTGTCCAGGCGAGGGAGCTTGTGGTGGTATGTACACCGCTAACACAATGGCATCTATTGGTGAAGCGCTTGGATTGAGCTTGCCAGGCTCCGCGGCACCACCATCTGCCGATCGCAGACGTGATGTTTGGGCTGAGCGATCCGGTGAAGCAGTTGTCAACTTAATCGCTAAGGGAATCACTGCACGTCAGATTTTGACCAAAAAAGCGTTCGAAAATGCAATTGCAGTTTTAATGGCGTTCGGTGGTTCCACAAACGCTGTGCTGCATTTGCTTGCAATCGCTAGAGAAGCTGAAGTCGATCTTCAACTCGCAGACTTTAACCGAATTTCTGACCGCGTTCCTCACCTTGGAAACGTTAAGCCTTTCGGAGACTTTGTCATGAACGATGTTGACAAGGTTGGTGGAGTACCTGTGGTTATGAAGGCTTTGCTTGATGCAGGTCTGCTACACGGTGACACCCTGACTGTCACTGGCAAGACCATGGCCGAGAACTTGGCAGACATCAATCCACCAGATCCAGATGGAAAAATCATTCACGCCATGAATAACCCAATCCACAAAACGGGTGGTATTTCAATTTTGCATGGCTCACTTGCACCTGAGGGTGCGGTTGTGAAGACTGCTGGGTTTGACCTTCAGAACTTTGAAGGTCCAGCCAGAGTGTTTGAGCGCGAGGCTGGTGCTATGGAAGCTCTGACCAAGGGTGAGATAAAGGCCGGAGATGTCATCGTAATCCGCTACGAAGGTCCCCGAGGTGGCCCTGGCATGCGTGAAATGCTTGCCATTACGGGCGCAATAAAAGGTGCGGGCTTGGGCAAAGATGTCTTACTATTGACGGACGGCAGATTCTCAGGCGGCACAACCGGCCTTTGCATCGGCCACATTTCTCCAGAGGCAACCGTAGGTGGACCTATTGCTCTGGTTAGAGATGGAGACTTGATTCGAGTCGATGTTGCAGCTCGATCGATTGACTTACTGGTCGACGATGCAGAGCTGGCTGCAAGGAAGCAGCAGTGGCAACCATTGCCCCCGCGATACACACGCGGTGTTCTAGCTAAATTCACCAAGATGGTGCGCTCGGCCTCCGAGGGTGCCTACTGCGGCTAATCGACTACTTTACGGAGACTAAATGACTGAGACACTGACCGGTGCTCAAGCAATAATTCGTTCACTCGAACTTCTTGGCATTGACACTGTGTTCGGTTTGCCGGGAGGTGCAATTCTTCCGACCTATGACCCTCTAATGGATTCCAAAAAGATCAGGCACATTCTGGTTCGCCATGAGCAGGGAGCGGGCCATGCCGCAGAGGGCTATGCAGCAGCCAGTGGCAAACTGGGTGTTTGCATCGCGACCTCGGGTCCAGGTGCAACAAACCTGGTGACTGCCATTGCAGATGCTCAGATGGACTCTGTTCCTCTTCTGGCCATAACTGGCCAGGTAAATTCCTACGCCATTGGGACAGACGCTTTTCAAGAGGCTGACATTGTTGGTATCACAATGCCTATTACCAAGCACAGCTTCTTGGTAACTAAGGCATCTGATATTCCAGCCGTTATGTACTCGGCTTACCAAATCGCAACAACCGGACGTCCAGGACCAGTCTTGGTCGACGTTGCTAAAGATGCGCAGAATGCAAAATTTGAATTTTCTTGGCCACCGGAGCAAGATCTCACCCCTGGCTACAAGCCAGTTAATGACCCACACGGAAAGCAAATTCAAGCTGCTGCTGAAATGATTCTGCAGTCCAAGAAGCCAATTCTTTATGTCGGTGGCGGTGTTATTCGCGCTGGCGCGAATAAGGAACTGCTGGAACTAGCAAACTTAATCAAAGCGCCGGTAACCACAACTTTGATGGCACGTGGTGCTTTTCCAGACTCTCACCCTCAACACCTTGGCATGCCGGGTATGCATGGAACCGTGCCTGCAGTAACTGGATTGCAAAAAGCAGATCTACTAATCACACTCGGCGCTCGCTTTGACGATCGTGTCACCGGTGATGTCAAAACATTTGCCAAAGGTGCCAAAGTTATTCACGCAGACATTGATCCGGCAGAAATTGGAAAGATTCGCCATGCGGATGTTCCAATCGTTGGTGACGCAAAAATTGTAATTAGCCTCTTGACGGAAGAGCTTAGAAAGCAAATCAAGGGCAGTAGCTACGACATCAGCGAGTGGTGGAAATACTTGGACGGCCTGAAAGAGCGCTACCCGCTCGGTTACACCGATTTAGACGATGGAAAGATTGCTCCGCAATACGTAATCGAGAGAATCGGTCAAATCTCAGGGCCTGATGCGATTTATGCAGCAGGTGTTGGACAGCACCAGATGTGGTCCGCTCAGTTCATTAAGTATGAAAACCCGAACACCTGGCTCAACTCGGGTGGAGCAGGAACCATGGGCTATTCAGTGCCGGCCGCCATGGGCGCCAAAGTTGCCATGCCTGAAAAGTTGGTGTGGGCCATCGATGGTGACGGCTGTTTCCAGATGACAAACCAGGAGCTGGCCACCTGCACGATTAACCAGATTCCAATCAAGGTTGCCATCATCAATAACTCTTCCCTTGGCATGGTTCGTCAGTGGCAGACACTTTTCTATAACTCCCGGTACTCAAACACTGACCTGCATACCGGAACCGATTCCGTTATGGTGCCTGACTTTGTCAAGCTGGCAGAGGCTTACGGTTGCCTGGCAATCCGCGTTGAAAAAGAAGAAGACGTCGACAAGGCGATCAAACTAGCGATTGAGACCAACGATCGACCCGTGGTTATCGACTTCATTGTCGGTAAAGATGCGATGGTTTGGCCAATGGTGCCGGCAGGAGTTTCGAATGATGCTGTTCAATATGCTCGCGATGCTGCGCCAATCTGGGACGGGGAGGAGTAGAAATGAGCCAACATGTTCTTTCCCTTCTCGTTGAAGACAAGCCAGGTATTTTGACTCGCGTGGCAGCACTGTTCGCTCGGCGCGGATTCAACATTGAATCGCTGGCGGTAGGGACAACTGAGGTTGATGGCGTATCAAGAATCACGGCAGTGGTCACTCTTGATGGCCAACCCCTGGAGCAAGTCACCAAACAACTCAACAAACTTGTCAATGTTCTGAAGATCGTTGAACTAGAACCAGATGCGTCAGTTGCCCGTGACCACATGTTGGTCAAGGTAAAGACAGATGCCGCTACTAGGTCTCAGGTTCTAGAAGCAGTCACGCTATTCCGTGCGAGAGTGGTTGACGTCGTGAGCGATGCAGTAGTTATTGAAGTCACGGGCGACAGCGCGAAGTGCCAAGCCTTTATAAAAGTCTTGGAGCCTTTTGGAATCAAGGAACTTGTTCAGTCTGGCGCCATTGCAATTTCACGTGGCTCTAAGTCAATGAGCGAAAAAATACTCAAGTAAACAACTAAGAGAAAGAAAAAAAGTGGCAGAAATTTTTTACGACAAGGATGCAGACCTATCAATCATCCAGAGCAAGAAGGTAGCAGTTCTTGGGTTTGGCTCACAGGGCCACGCTCATGCTCTAAACCTAAAGGACTCTGGAGTTGATGTGGTAGTCGGTTTACAGCCTGGCTCCAAGTCAATCTCCAAAGTTGAAGAAAAAGGACTCAAGGTTCTGCCACCTGCTGAGGCTGTTAAGTGGGCCGACGTGGTTGTTGTTCTTGTACCGGACCCAAAGCAACGCGATTTGTACAAGAACGAAATTGAGCCCAACCTAAAGCCGGGGGCGACTTTGGTATTCGGTCACGGTTTTGCGATTCGCTTTGGCTTTATCAAGCCGCCGAGCAACGTAAATGTAATGCTGGTTGCTCCGAAGGGTCCTGGCCACATCGTTCGCCGTGAATTTGAAGCAGGGCGTGGCGTACCGAACTTAATTGCCGTTGAACAGGATGCATCAGGAAATGCCTTTGAATTGGGACTTTCTTATTCAAAGGGCATTGGTGGAACCAGAGCTGGCACAATCAAGACCACGTTCACTGAAGAGACTGAGACAGATTTATTTGGTGAGCAGGCAGTGCTTTGTGGTGGAGCATCGCAGCTCGTCATGTACGGCTTCGAAGTTCTAACTGAAGCCGGTTACCAGCCTGAGATTGCTTACTTTGAGGTTCTGCACGAGCTGAAGTTGATTGTTGACCTTATGTATGAAGGTGGAATTGCTAAACAGCGTTGGAGCGTCTCCGACACAGCAGAATACGGTGATTACGTCTCGGGACCTAGAGTGATTGATCCACGCGTCAAGGAAAACATGAAGGCTGTCTTGGCTGACATTCAGTCGGGTGAGTTTGCTAAGAGATTCATCGCCGATCAAGACGCCGGAGCACCAGAGTTTCTGGCACTGCGTGCAAAGGGCGAGGCTCATCCGATCGAGGCAACCGGCAGGGAGCTACGGAAGCTCTTTAGCTGGATCAAGAACAGCGATGACTACAAAGAGGGCTCGGCAGCTCGCTAGACTGACCGACAATCCACTTCCAAGAAAGGTCTGTTTTGGCTAAGCCAATTGTCTTGATTGCCGAAGAGTTATCCACAGCCACGCTGAGTGCGCTTGGGGATGACTTTGATGTCAGACAAACAGATGGGACAGACCGAAAAGCTCTGTTGTCAGCTTTGGCTGGCGCTAGCGCAATTCTCATTAGGTCCGCTACGAAGATGGATGCTGAGGCCATTCACGCGGCACCTAACTTGAAAGTAATTGCCAGAGCCGGGGTAGGTTTAGACAATGTTGACCTAGCTGCCGCAACAGAGGCTGGCGTCATGGTGGTTAATGCACCAACTTCCAACATAATTTCAGCGGCGGAGTTGGCTATCGGACACCTTTTAGCCTTATCGAGGCAAATTCCAGGTGCTCACCATTCAACCGCAGCTGGGGAATGGAAAAGAAGTCAATTTACTGGAGTTGAGCTCTACGACAAGACCATTGGAATAGTTGGCTTGGGCAGAATCGGATCTTTGGTGGCTCAGCGGTTGGCTGGCTTTGAATGCAGGCTGATTGGATATGACCCATTTATCAGCCCAGTTCGCGCTGAACAAATCGGTGTGGCGTTAGTCAACTTGGACGAGCTGATGAGACAAAGTGACTTTATTACTATTCACATTCCAAAAACTTCAGAAACCACCGGGCTCATTGGCAAGAAGGAATTTGCGCTTGCCAAGCCATCTTTGAGAATTGTGAACTGCTCTCGTGGCGGAATCATTAATGAGGAAGCCCTAGTCGAAGCTCTTACCAGTGGAGCAATTGCTGGAGCAGGTTTGGATGTATTTGTAAACGAGCCACCAAAAGAATCTGCATTACTTGGAGCTCCAAACATCGTGCTTACTCCGCACCTAGGAGCTTCAACGGACGAAGCACAAGAGAAAGCAGGTGTATCAGTTGCCAAGTCTGTTCGGCTGGCATTAGCAGGAGATTTGGTTCCTGACGCCGTGAATGTAGCGGGTGGCGCAATCGATCCATCCGTTAGGCCAGGCATTCCTCTGGCCGAGAAGCTCGGGCAACTTGTTGCTGGACTAGCCCACACTTCAATCGTGGCTATTGAGTTTGAGGCTCGAGGGGAAATAGCCGCCCACGATGTCACTGTCCTGAAGTTGGCTGCTCTCAAGGGCCTTTTTCAAACAATGGTTAGTGAGCAAGTCTCATACGTAAACGCTCCATTGCTTGCAGAGCAGCGTGGGATTGAAGTACGGCTAACTCAAGACACTAAGAGTGATGAGTACCGCAACGTAACAACTCTGAAGGCTATTCTCAATGACGGCACTTCCGTCTCCGTAGGGGGTACGGTTATCGGACCCAAGCACCATCAAAAAATTGTTTCAATCAATGGCTATGAGGTTGAACTAGCCCTTGCTGAGAATCTTGTAGTTATGGTTTATCAAGATCGGCCAGGAATTGTTGCTATTTATGGATCAGTTTTTGCGGAAGCTGGAATCAACATTGCTGCCATGACAATTGCGAGGCAACAAAAAGGTGGTAAGGCGCTTAGCGTCATCACAATCGATTCACCAATTGAACCTGCACTTGTGGATAAGCTTCGCGAAGCAATTGACGCAGATCTGATGAAGTTTATCTCTCTATCTGAGAGCTAGAACGCCTAGGCCGTTGCTCTACCCGATTCGATCCACGCACCAGTTCCGCCTGCAACCGAGACAGCCGTGTAGCCCAAATCTTCCAGTGCATTGGCCGCCTTCATTGAACGCCCGCCGCTTTGGCAGATAATCCAAACCTGTTGGTCCCTAGGGATCTCATTCAGATTCTCTTGGAGAGCACCCAGTGGGATGTGTTTTGCGCCAGGGACATGACCGGACTGGTACTCGGACACCTCTCGAACATCTATTAGGAAAGCACCGTCAGCGAGGGATTCCTGGAGTTCATCGATTGAAACTTCTTTAGCCATTCTCTAATTCTATGCCGAGCCCCTTGGCAGTCGCCATGCCCCAGAAAAGCCAATAAGGTTAAGCCCATAAATCCCTAGGGGCAACGTTGAAAAAACTCGATTTGGCCGTAATTCCGGGTGACGGAATTGGCCCAGAAGTCGTGGCCCCTGCTCTAGCTGCCCTAAAAAAATCACTGTCAAGCATTGAAATTTCGACCACTGAATATGACCTCGGTGCCAATAGATATTTGAAATCGGGCGAAATCCTGACAGATGGAGATTTAGCAAAGCTGAAGACGCACCAGGCAATTCTGCTTGGTGCAGTAGGTGACCCAAGAGTTGCGCCGGGAATATTGGAGCGCGGTCTACTGCTGAAAATCAGGTTTGCATTTGATCACTTTGTAAACCTCCGTCCGAGCAAACTGTACAAAGGCGTGACAACAGTGTTATCCGGTCAGCCCCAGATCGATTTTGTTGTAGTGCGTGAAGGGACCGAAGGTCTATATGTAGGAAACGGCGGCTCGGTTCGAGTTGGAACCGAGCAAGAGCTTGCTAATGAGATTTCCATAAATACTGCTCACGGTGTTCGCAGGGTTGTCGAATATGCCTTTGATCTTGCTAGCAAACGAAGTCGAAAGCAACTGACACTGGTACATAAGACAAATGTCCTTGTTCACGCTGGCAAGCTTTGGACGCGCATCGTGGAAGAGACTGCAGCAAAGTATCCCGCTGTCAAGCACGACTACATGCACATCGATGCCGCCACAATTCATATGGTCAACTCGCCCGAGCGTTTCGATGTGATTGTTACAGACAATCTTTTTGGCGACATCATCACGGATCTTGCTGCGGCTGTTTCTGGGGGAATCGGGCTGTCAGCATCTGCCAACCTCAATCCAACTGGTCTGTTTCCCTCTATGTTCGAGCCTGTACATGGCTCGGCTCCCGATATCGCTGGAAAGAATTTAGCTAACCCAACGGCAGCAATCTTGAGCGCTAGCTTGCTTGCCCACCACCTTGGTTTTCTGGAGGCCGCTGCGAAGATCGAGACGGCCGTTGCGGGTTACTTAGCCAGTGGATATAGCGGTTCTACCGATGAGGTAGCCAAGGAAATTTTGGAGAGAATTTAGCCATGGAATTCACAGTAACTAGAAACCCCAATCCAACTCCAGATGCCGAGCGCGAAAAGATTATTGCCGATCCAACATTTGGAACGCACTTCAGCGATCATCAAGTGGTTGTGGTTTGGGAAAAGAACAAGGGTTGGCATTCGCACCAAGTAATTCCGTATGGTCCAATCTTGATGGATCCATCAGCAGCTGTTCTGCACTATGGACAAGAAATCTTCGAAGGTATAAAGGCCTATCGGCATAAGGATGGTTCGATTTGGACTTTTCGCCCGGAAATGAATGCCAGGCGGTTGCAAAAATCAGCTCATCGAATGGCACTTCCTGAGCTTCCCATTGAAACCTTCGTTGAGTCCCTTAGGCAACTAATAGCTGTTGACGGGGCCTGGGTTCCGTCACAGGACGGCGAGAAGACCCTTTACTTCCGCCCCTTCGAAATTGCTGCGGAAAACTTCTTGGGAGTAAGAGCGGCGCACCGCGCCGAGTATCGAGTCATCGCATCACCGGTCGGACCCTATTTCACTGGTGGAATTAAGCCGGTATCAATTTGGATTGCACTAGATTCAGCCAGAGCCGGCAAGCATGGCACGGGTGAAGCAAAAACAGGTGGAAACTATGCAGCCAGTTTGCTAGCTCAAAATGAAGGATATGAAAACGGCTGTTCGCAGGTCGTATTCTTAGATGCCGAGACCGCGACCTACATCGAAGAGCTTGGCGGCATGAACCTATTTTTTGTCTTCAAAGACGGCTCTGTTGTAACTCCAGCTCTGGATGGAACTATCCTGCACGGCATCACAAGAGATTCTGTAATTACTCTCCTGCGAGACCGCGGTCACAAGGTTGAAGAAAGAAGGTTCGCCCTTGACGAGCTGCGCAGCGCAGCCAAGTCAGGTGAATTGGTAGAGGTATTCGCCTGCGGCACTGCAGCTGTCGTCACGCCAGTAGGTCAGCTCAAGTCAAGAAAAGAAGAGATTGAGATTGGCGGAGGAGAACCGGGCCGCCTAACAGTATCAATTAGGGAAGAATTGACCTCCATTCAATATGGAAATCTTCCGGACAAGCATGGCTGGCTAGTTAAGCTGGCAGACTAATCAAATGCGTCTTGCTCGCTTTTCTCTGGACGGCCAGGTCCACAACGGTGTTGTGGAATCGGACCGAATTCATCAATTAGCGGGATCTTTCTTTGATGCGGTAGAAAAAACCGGTCACAGTTTTTCATTTGCAGAAGTTACTCTGCTGACTCCAGTGGAGCCAAGCAAAGTTATCTGCATCGGCCTCAACTTCAAGGACCATGCTGCTGAAATTGGCCAAAACCCTCAAGACGAACCACTTATGTTTTTCAAGCCTCCGAGTTCACTGATTGCAACTGGTGAAAAAATAGTAATCCCTCCCCAAACCAAAAAAGCTGAGCTAGAAGTGGAACTTGCATTGGTGGTAGGAAAGAAAGCTAAAAACATCTCGGAAGCTGACGCTAAGTCATACATCCTCGGCTACACAATTGCCAATGACGTGACAGCGCGCGATGTTCAGTTTTCCGATCTGCAGTGGGCGAGAAGCAAAGGATTTGACACCTTTGGACCGCTCGGACCTTGGATTGAAACTGATTTTCAAACCGCTAACAAAAAACTGATTTCTCGCGTGAATGGCGAAGTTCGTCAATCCGGCAACACTCAGGAGATGATTGCCAGCCCGGAGGCTCTGATCGCTTACGTGTCGCAGAACCTGACACTTTTTCCTGGAGACGTAATTCTCACTGGGTCACCCGCTGGCATCTCTGGTTTTCAAAGCGGAGACCTGGTCGAGTGCGAAATCGAAGGCATCGGGACTCTCTCGAATCCGGTGGCATAAGCTTTAGTTACAAAATGACTCAGCTAACGGCTCCAATTACCTCTGCCAAGGGCAGTGAGATTGTTGTGCGCTTTTGTCCATCGCCCACAGGAACTCCTCACGTTGGACTAGTCAGAACTGCACTCTTCAACTGGGCCTATGCCAGAAGCCAAGGTGGAAAGTTCGTCTTTCGTATTGAGGACACTGACTCTTCCCGCGACAGCGAGGAGAGCTATCAACAGATTATTGAAGCCCTTCGTTGGCTAGGAATAGATTGGGACGAAGGAATTGATGTTGGTGGCCCAAACGAGCCATATCGCCAGTCCCAGCGTGGAGAAATATACAAAGAGGTAGTTGAAAAACTGATTGCCTCAGGTCACCTTTACGAGAGCTTTTTGACTGCAGAAGAGATTGAGGCGCGGAACAAAGCTACTGGCAGAGCAGTTCAGCTCGGCTATGACAACTCTGAAAGAGAACTAACAAATGCGGAAAAAGAGCGCTATCGCTCTGAGGGAAGACAGCCAGCACTCCGCCTGCGAGTTCCCGATCAGGAGATTAAGTTTGTTGATCTCGTGCGCGGAGAAATTGCATTTCCTGCTGGCTCATTCCCAGATTTCGTAGTTGTTAGACCAGGTGGTGAACCGCTCTACACACTGGTGAACCCGGTCGACGATGCTTTGATGGGAGTAACCCACGTTCTTCGAGGAGAAGATTTGCTTTCTTCTACTCCTCGACAGATTGCTCTCTATAACGCACTCTATGAGGCGGGAATTGCGAAATTTGTACCGCGCTTTGGACACTTACCTTTCGTGATGGGAGAAGGAAATAAAAAACTCTCCAAGCGAAACCCAGAGAGTAACTTGTTCCTGCACCGTGATCGAGGCTTTATCCGAGAGGGTCTGCTGAATTACCTCGCGCTACTAGGTTGGTCCATCTCTTCCGACCGAGACATATTTACTCTCGAGGAAATGTGCAAAACATTTGATGTTGCCAGTGTGAATCCTAACCCGGCAAGGTTTGATCAGAAGAAAGCGGATTCAATCAATGCGTCGCATATTCGCCTTCTCTCTGACGAGGACTTCCAGGACCGCGCGCTACCATACTTGATCTCTGCCGGAGTCTTGCCAGCACATCCGAGTACTGCGCAACTGGCTGATTTGGCTAAGGCCCTACCGCTAGTTAAAGAGCGAATTACCGTATTGAGTGAGGCGAGTGGCATGCTCGCCTTTTTGTTCACGGACGATCTAAGTTTCGAACCCGAAGCATTAGCTCAATTGCCCGCTAAATCAGGAGAAATTGCATCATCGGCAGCTCAGGCGCTAGCCAGTCTTTCGGATTTCACGACCGCAAACATACAAAGCACCTTGAGCGAAGCACTGATTGAGAAAGCTGGCCTGAAGCCAAGAGATGCTTTCGCAGTTGTTCGAGTTGCAGTATCTGGGCGGAGGGTGACTCCACCACTATTTGAGTCCCTTGAGATACTGGGTAAAGAGCGCTCGCTCGCTAGATTAGAAGCCTTTTCGAAGGCACACTAAGATAATCCGAGCGACGTAGCGTCCCATTGGGGTGTGGTGTAATTGGCAACACGAAGGTTTCTGGTTCCTTTGTTCTTGGTTCGAGTCCAGGCACCCCAGCAAAGAAAGGCGAGCAGATGTTAGATCAGTTCGCCGCCGGATTTCTGGTTTTCTCATTTGTAGCTCTGGCACTTTTCCAGCTTGCGATTGTTCTAGGTGCTCCACTTGGTGAATACGCTTTTGGTGGTCAAAATGCAGGCGTAATGCCAGTTCCATACCGAATTGCGAGCTTCTTTTCATTTTTGGTTGCCTTGGCTATTGCCGGTCACTACCTCGCTCAACTGGGAGTGCTCAATCCACTATTAGGCAGTGAGCTTAATCAAATAGTGAACTGGGTTTTAGTGGCCATGAATGTGCCTGCCGCGATTTTGAACAACATCACTCGGAGTCAAAAAGAGAGGCGTTTATGGGGAGGCACTACTATTGCCAACCTAGCTGCTTCTGTCATTGTGGCGCTCTAGAGACGCCAGCTTTCAGTTGGCAGCAGGTATCTGAATTCTCCACCATGTGATTCAACAGTTTCCTTGATTCGACCATTTTGAAGAGCATTGCCTTGTTCGGACAGCAGGGCGTTATGGGTGGGGAAGCAGCGCTTCGGCCTAATTAGATTGAGGAAGTCAATGACATCAGAAATTCTCAGCCACGGCGCACTAGACGGACATGCTAAAACCTCTACGCGCTGCTCGGGAAAGGTGTAGCTATCACCCGGATAGTAAAGCGTCGAGTTAACCATGACGCCGACGTTTTGAACAAGTGGGATCGAACGATGGATAACCTGGTGTAAGTCGCCATAAAAATCCAAGCCAAATGGACCAACTTCATAGTGATCACCGTGGTAAACGACTTGCACAGCAAAGTCAGCTAGCTTGTCCGCAACTTCTTGAGTTCCGAAAAGTTGAGCATTCGGAAACTGAGAAACAATGCTCTGAACACTTGGGACAAATGTGTGATCATCATGCAGGTGAGTGAAAACAATTGCCTCTACGTTTTCTAGTTCAGGTAGGGGCGAATAGGCGCCGGGGTCCAGGACCAACTGGCTACCCGCCTCCTCGATTACAAGAAGCGCGTGCTCATATTTAGTGATTTGCATTGGCGATACCTCGATCCAAGGTCTATCTTTGTCGATATTAGGAGGTGGCAATGAAGCCACTAGGAGTAATAGTGAATCCAGCCGCTAATCGCGGCCGCGGCGATTTGGTTGGTAATCGAGCCCTCGCAGAATTTAGAGAGGCAGGGATTCCAACACTCAACCTGAGTGCAAGTTCTGCTGAGGTCGCCAGCAATCAAGCCTTTGCCCAGGCAGAAAACCTATCCGGAATTATTGCAATAGGCGGAGATGGAACGAGTCAGCTGGGCGTCAACATTGCAATGCAAACATCGCTCCCGCTGGGGATAGTTCCGGCAGGAAGCGGTAATGACCAAGCTCGGGAATTAAACATCTCTCTAGATGACCCTGCCGCAGCGGTAGCAAATATCGTCGATGGACTCAAACAACCGCGTCAGGTCGACGTAATGAGGGTGGAGACCAGCTATCGCAGCTTTTGGTCTCTTGGATCTATATCTGCCGGCTTTGACGCGTTGTGCGCCGAGCGAGCGAACGGTTTGAGTTGGCCCAAAGGGCCAAACTCCTATGTTGCTGCCATGCTGCTAGAACTGCCAAAGTTCAAACCAATTCAGTATCGCTTGGTGGCGGATGGAGTCGAACGAAACTTCAAGGCGATGCTTTGTGGTGTTGCTAATGTGAAAAATTTTGGTGGGGGAATGAAGATTTCTCC
>CAEZTO010000021.1_pt1 | contig 12608 bp, 10 predicted proteins | sample 7264241 | NCBI WGS metagenome assembly CAEZTO01 (sample SAMEA6813806, study PRJEB35770) | uncultured Aquiluna sp. | biome: Freshwater; feature: Freshwater reservoir; material: water | place: Czech Republic | collected 2017-08-18 | depth 0.5m m
AGAAAATAGCACTAGCAAAAACAACAGATCGAGCGCGAGACTTAATCTACTGTCCACAATTCTGGCCATAATCGCCATAATCATTGCCCTTTGGGCGTTTACTACCGTCGTGGCAGGGCGTAATGCCGATGCCGGCAATGGGGAAACGATCAGAATCACTCAAACTGGTGCACCAGGCACTGCCGGCATAGATGGAATCAATGGAGCCGACGGAGCCCCGGGTGCCACAGGAGCAACAGGCGCAACAGGAGCAACCGGACCTGCTGGCCCTCAAGGGCTTCAAGGTGAAACAGGAGCAACCGGTGCAACTGGACCTGCTGGTCCAGCTGGTGCAAATGGTTCTGATGGAGCAACAGGACCCGCTGGTCCTGCCGGTGCGACTGGAGCAACTGGTCCGGCAGGTGCAGCAGGCCCCGCTGGTTCAACAGGTGCAACAGGGGCAACCGGACCCGCTGGTCCTCAAGGTGCAGCCGGTGCTGATGGTGCAACCGGAGCAACAGGACCCGCTGGTCCAGCCGGACCGCAAGGCGAGCAAGGCTCTCCTGGTGCGCCCGGCACTGGATTGGGAGTAGGAGATGTTTGTGTGTTTGTCGATCATCATGGCGTCGAACACTTTGGCATCGTTCAGTGGCAAGACAACGGATCAAACATTCAGTTGCAATGTTTGGTGACTAAATAAACATGTGAATTGGAGACCAATAGTCTCTAATCTCCGTTCGACCTCTGATTCCTGCAGACGCTTGTTGTTCGACTAGTAGTTTGTCTCCCAGCGAACGCAAGCTCTGCAGGATTCAGTTTTTTCGGGGAAGGTTCAGATATTTAGATATTGTCCATCCACAAGATTGGCTCACTAGTTTAGGCAGCTCTAGAATGCTGATGTACTTAGGAAGTTGTCAATGAGTGAAGTCAGAAACAAGATTAGATTTCTCGGAGCCACCGAGACCGTCACCGGCAGTAAGTATTTAGTCGAAACACCTGACTATAAATTGTTGGTGGATTGCGGCTTGTTTCAAGGCTATAAGAGCCTTCGGCTCAGAAACTGGGAGGAGTTTCCTTTCGATCCTGCTGAGCTAGATGCAATTGTTCTTACACACGCTCATCTGGATCACTCGGGGCTAATCCCAGCCATTGTTAGGCAAGGATTCCGGGGCAAGATTTACATGACAGCTGGCACACTTGAACTGTGCAAAATTCTCTGGGCCGACAGCGCAAAAATCTATGCAGAAGATGCCGAGAGAGCTAATCGCAAGCGCTATACCAAGCACGAGCCTGCCAAGCCGCTCTTCGAGTTAGCAGATGTGGAGAGCGCTTTGTCTTTGGCGCAAGTCGTTGAGTTTAATCAAGAGCTGACTCTGGCAAAAGAAATCACGGTCACCTTTCGGCACGCAGGACACATCCTTGGCGCAGCACAGGTAGTTTTGAGCGTAAACAAAAAGAAAATTCATTTCACAGGAGATTTGGGAAGAGCAAAGGATCCACTTATGCTCGGGCCTGCTGCATTTGAAGGCGCCGACATTTTGGTAACGGAATCAACTTATGGGGGCTCTAACCACGCCGCGAGTGACCCGGAACAAGAACTAGAAGAGATCCTCAACAAAGTTTTGAAGCGGGGAGGCACTGTGGTGATTCCTGCCTTTGCTGTTGGCAGAACTCAGTCGCTCATGCTTCACATTTGGCGACTGATCAAGAAGGGCAAGCTTCCCAAGGTAACAATGTATTTGAACAGCCCGATGGCAACCAGTGTCAGCTCGCTCTACCATCAGCACAAAGAAGAGCACAGAATTGATCTCGAAGAGTTTGATGAGATGTATTCAGCAGCTCGAATCATACGTGATGTTAGTGAATCTAAAGCTTTGAATGAATCAGAGGAAGCAAAGATCATCATCGCTGCAAGTGGAATGATGGAGGGCGGCAGAGTTCTTCACCACGTTGCTAGGTTTGGACCGGATTCAAGAAATGCCATCCTGTTTTCTGGTTACCAAGCCGGGGGCACCCGGGGGAGAAAGCTCCTGGATGGAGACAAGTCAGTTCGAATTTTTCACGCTGACGTGCCGATCCGGGCTGAAATCTTTTTTATGGACACAATGTCTGCCCACATGGATAGCAATGAGTTAATTGAGTGGCTGGGAGCCTGCAAAACAAAACCAACAATGACTTATGTAACTCATGGTGAACCAGATTCTGCTGATCGCATGCGATTTAGAATTACCGACGAATTAGGTTGGACAGCCCGCGCAGCGACCTATGGTGAAGTTATAGATATAGATAATCCCAAATAACCTAGCTCCTAGGCATGGGAAGAATTGCAGAGAAGCTGCCAGATGCCGTTCCGCTCAGCGACCAGTTCTTGGTTAGTTTTGTAATCATTTCAAAGCCCAGCCCTGCAGACAACTCTCCAGATAATGCTCGTCCATTGTTACCTGCAACGATTGCCAGATCACCTTCTGAATTGAGGTAGGCATTAAGCCAGAACTTATTGGCACCGCCGTGTCTACTGGCATTGCTGACAAGTTCTTTCACGATTTCTACCAGGCAAGTCGTAGAAGTCTTGCTCTTTTCAAGCGCTAGGGAGGCGCTCGGTGCGATCTGATACTCAACACCGCAGACTCCTTGCCAGGTGTCGACTATTTCACCTAGAAGTTCTTGGAGGGGTCTATCAAAATCAGGTGGGCTACTAAGCACCGTTTTTGCTCTTTCGATGTCAGCTCGAACTGCCAGCTTTAGGCTCTCATCAGGCCTTGCTGACATTTCGAGCCTTGAAGATGCCACGGTTAGTGCTCCTTGGACTGTGCCATGAATAATGTAGGACCACTTTCGTTGTGCCACCCAAACGGCCTGATCCAGCAGATCTAGTTCATGCCTGATTTCGGAGTTGATTCTTTGGATTTCGGCCGCGTTTTCATCTCTAGTTCTCTGCAAGGCAAACCAGGCAGTTGAGCAGATGGCTGTGAACAAAAGAACGCCGCCTGCTGTGAATGTGGTCAGGCCAACTAATGGGTACTGCAGGCCCAAGCTGTAGATCGCAATCCCCGTTGGCAGGTATGCAATAACACTTGCTGCCGCTGGGATGTTCAGCGCATATGAAATAGGGATCCTGTTTCCGGGCAGAGCGAACTGGATGAATCTTCCAATGATTGGATAGCTCAGTGAGATACCCAACACCAGCATGGAGCTCCAAAAATCAGCTTTAGAAACAATGGTCAAAAAAATATTTGGCATCGCAATTACGTAAGAAGCTATAAAACTCGAATCTATATTAGGAACCACTTTAAGTTTCCAAATGTTTTTTGACTCGCGTGGCTCTAACTGCTGAGGTTCCATGGAGCGAAGTATTTGAACACGTGCTTGCAGCTCTCGACTGAGTGGCCGCACTTGGTTTCTAACGAGCGCTTGGATCTGAATCTTGAGGGCAGCTGATTCGGCAGCATCCATTACTTTTTCATTGGAACTGGCAATCCTGTCTAATTCGCCTCCTAGAGAATTGTTTGCTCTCTCCTGGAGTTCTGCCTCAACTTCATCTGCAACAGCGATGGTTGTGTTCTTTTGTTCCAGCAATCGAGCAGTGACGCGATTTAGCTCAACTGTTACAAGGACATGATTGTTGTAAGCGCTAAACATGGCAGCGGAAATCAGGATGTAGAGAATCGCAATTGTCAGATCACCGGAAATTCTTTGCTGCAGGTTAGTTTGAAAATCTTCCTGATGCACCAGCAACATAAGCACCAAGCTCTTGGTTCCAGCCGCAATCGCTGTAATGACAACTATTGCCAGAGCCTTGGCACCATTGCTTTGCATTCTCTTTGCAAGGCTAAACAGCACAAGAAATACGACTAGAAATGCTGCAATAGAGAGTGGTGAAAACAAAAAGAGCAATGGAAAAACACCAAAATCTCTTTGCCCCTCGTATCCAATGTCTGTGAGAAAGAGGATTAGCGTAAGAAAGCCCAGCAGTCTTGGGTTTCTTAGCTCTAATCTGCTTAGCCCAGTGCTAACCAAGGATGCTAGCGACGCACTAGATCGAGGCACTAGGCGAACCTTCACTTAGTGGGACCTGCAGTTTTCAGATATTTGATTGCCGCCTGCACTCGCTTTTCTGGCCCAGCTTCTTCATCGATGCCCAGCGCTTGGAATGCTCGAACCAGAATCATGCGTACCGCACGAACAGTTGTTCCTCTAATTTCAGCAATCTCTTCGTTGGATTTACCCTGGGCAACTAGCCTCACAACATCCAGTTGTGATCTAGACAATTCTGAAAGCGGGTTCTTTGCGTTGAGGTCATCTCGGTAATCTGAACCTTTTCCTCTTGAAACCTGTCTTATGACTTCATTTAGGACGCCGGTCTCACCCATTCTGCTTTTTACTAAGTACGCAAAACCTGAGGGCAACTCTTTTCCTGATCTGCCTGCAAGTTTTGGCTCGACCAGATTCGTGAGAAAGATGATGGCAATTGCTGAGTTAACAGCTCGCAGGTTGGTGGCTAGATCAAATCCATTGGGACCGGGGCCGAGATCAACATCAATAATGGCAACGTCTGCGTCAAAGGTTTGACAGACTTTTCTAGCATCGGAGGCTGAGTCAGCACTTTTTGTTTCGTAACCAAGTGACCTGACCACTTCGGTCAGTAGGGAACGAACCAAGGGCTCATCATCAACGATTAGCACCCTCAGCTTGAATTCCATGGCTATAGAATGCCAGATACGGAAAGACGAACATTTTGCCTTGATTCCCATGAAGGAACATTGCTGGAAATCGAGTCTTTCTATCATTCAGAATTACCCCAATTGAGCCGGAGTCCAATGGTGCCCTTTAGCTTTCCTCCCCTGATGCCAGGTGGAAGCCGATTTGGCGAGCACTACCCAAAGCACATCCAATCTTGGTCGAGTCGGCTCAAATCCAGCATCGCCAAGGACGATATGGCTGATCTGAAAGAGAAGTACCAGTCAGTCCCGCTGCGCCGCGCAGCACAGCCGAAGAAAACCAGGAAAAGCCGCTAGGCCAATGGTTTCCTGGCAGAACATTTTTATTCAACCCCTCGTCAACTCAGCTAACCTAATAGAAGTTTTCAGGGCCAATCCAAGGAGCCAAAATGCAAAACTCAGCTGAAACAGCCTTCGTAGTAGTGGTTCTGCTAGGGGTAGTGGCATTCCTGGTCTGGCTGGTCTTCTTCACTGGCGAAGGATATAAAGGAATCTGGGAAGACCTCAAAAGCTTTGGAGGTAACAAGAATAAGGAAAGATTCCCCGTCCCTATTTTTGACAGATCCAAGATCGACCTGCCAAGACCTAAGAAACCTAAGCTCGGCACAATTTCTCGGGAACCAATCAATTTCAATGAGCAGCAGCTCAGAGACTGGGCCGAGCAACTGCAGCAGTCCATCAATGACATTCGCAAAGAGGCTAATGAATTGGCCAAAGCCTATAACTCCATGCCCCCCTCACTAGTTGAGGACCCGAGCAAACCTAGACGCAAGCCCAGGGACACTCCAAAAGCAAAAACCACCAAAAAACCTGCTACCAAAAAGGCTGCCCCAAAGAAACCCGCGGCTAAGAAGCCGGCCACCAAGAAGGCTGCTCCTAAGAAGAAGGGAAGGTAGGTTCCCAAAACTAACCCCTTTGGGCTACCCTTTAGAACATGATTGAGCCAACCAAGAAGGTCTTTTCCACCGCTGTCGGTGGCTATAGCCGCAATGAAGTAGATGAATACATTGCATGGCTGCGAAAGACCATGCAGGAGCTTGAGTCCTACAACGCCCTGGCTGTTCGTGAACAGAACTCTCTTCGTGAGCGGGTTGTTCAACTAGAAGAGTCACTCAAGCTTGCTAAGTCCCCTGGTTACGCTCAACTCGGAGCACAGTTCGAACAAACACTTAGGTTGGCCGAGTCAGAAGCCGCCAAGTTAGTCAATGACGCAGGCAAAGATGCGGTTCGAATCAGAGAGACCGCTAAGGCTGAAGCGGAAAGAATCAAGTTTGAGGCTGAAGAATTTGCCAAACCAGTCGTTGATGGCGCGAACCGCGAAGCAAGACGAATGGTCATGCAGGCTCGCAAGCAGTCAGAGGAAATCCTGGAGCAGGCTCAAGATGAGCTTCGTCAAGTACAGGCCGAGCGAGCCCAGCTGCAAAAAGAAGCAAATGTAATCAAGTCTGAAGCTGACAATCACGTTGCCAAGGTCAAGGCTGATCTTCAAACTGAAGTCGAGAGAATTCAGACTGAGAACGCCAGACTTCTCAAGCGCAACGCTGACATTGAATCCGAGATCAGAAGCAAGATTGACGACGGTGAGAAGCAAGCGCTAGAGCTATTCCGTAAGATCCAGCGCGAATCTCAAGAAATGCACGATCAAGCAGAGCGCGAGCTCAGGGCCGCCACTGCTGAAGCTGCATCTCTGATTGAAAATGCAGAAATGACTTTGGAAAATGCTCGCAAAGAAGCAGATCGAATCGCTCAAGAATCGCAGTCAATGGCAGCAGCATTGCTCGCTGATGCTAGAGCACGGGCAGAGAAGCTTGCTGTTCGATCACTAGACATTACTCGCGAAGCAATTGCCGAAGCTGAATACAGACTTGCAAAGCTTCCTTCGCAACAGAATTCAATTCAGGACTTCCTGGCAGAGACTCGCTCTATGCTCACACCAGAGCAGGAAGTGCTTATCTCGAGAAGAAAAAGCTTGGATCAGGCAATCGCTCAGCCACTCGAAGCTGAATTAATCGAAGAAGCTGACGACAACAAGTAATTAGAGCAACGCTCTAATTGCATTCATCGCACCGCCCATTACAGCTGGCATTCCGCCGCCTGGGTGAACCGATGCTCCAACTCTGAAAAGCCATGGCTTGGTTATCGAGTGATAGCTGGGAGAGTGGAACGGTCCAGACTGCCAGAGTGGATTCTTCTTGCCATAGATAGCCCCCAGGGGACCGCCAATTCCGGCAAAGTATTGCGGATGCAGAACTTCATAAGTTTCAAATAGTGAATCAATTGCAACGTCCAAACCGATGACTCGGGATATTCTCTCCAGCTCTTTTCTTACCCACGGTGTAGTCAGATCTGCTTTCTCACCATCTGCAGCAGCTGTTAGTAGAACTGCCACGGTGGGTTTGGTGTTTTGGTAGATGTTGCCGGGTGTGTAGTAATTCACAAATGCCATCGTTTGATCTGGTTGCTGATTCTTTTTCAGTCTTGAATACAAATCAGCCGGATTGTCTGGCATGACTACCGAGTGAGTAACGGTATTGGCAGGCAGGGGCTGTTTGAGAACTGCATAGATGGCAACACCCGAGCAGGAGCGAGACTTAGCAGGAGCCTGTGTTTTGCCAGTCAAAAGTTTTTGAGTTAGCTCATTGTCGAGTGCTGAGATAACTAAATCGCAGCTGTAAGTTTTGTTTTCTGTGACAACCTCACCTTTTCTTATTGCAACAGCTTTGACACCAAGCTGAATGTCTGCACCAGACTTGATTGCCAGCTCGGCTAAGAATTGTGGCAGTTGATTTACTCCGCCGGCTGGAACAGATATTCCTTGCTCGCTCATGATTGCTGTCACCGATGCAAAGATCGGAAGAGTTTGATCAGGAGCCACCCCAGCATTGAGAGTATGGATAGCGATAAGTTCCTTCAGCCCCTCCGGCATCCAGCTAAGTGATTTCAAATACTTCTCGGTGTTGAGTCTTCCGCCATAAACAGAGAGAAGTTTCCCGAGTGCGCCAAGAGTCTTGGTGTCTAGCGGGTGTGAAGTAAGAAGTTCAGCAATCGCACCTTCCAATGGCGCATGCTCTGCAACAAATCTTTCCCAGGCTCGATACCAGGGGTGATTAGTTGGAATTGGAATATCAATTTCTTCACCGCGGAAGAAGTAGCGGCCAACCTCTGGAAGCCTTAGAAACTTTGGTGGGTTTTCAACTCGACCGCCAAGTGATTCGTATTTACTAAGCAGTTGCTGCCAGACCTGCGGAAACGTAACCAGGGACGGGCCACTATCAATAGTTTGTCCTGCCATCTGAAATCTTCTGCTCTTGCCGCCAACCCAGGCTCCCTGCTCCAGCACGGTGACCTTGTGGCCTTTTTGAGCCAGCAGGGCAGCTGCAGTTAGGCCACCAAAACCGGCACCAACAATAACTATTGACTTACTCATACGACATTGAAAAGAACATAGAGAGTGACCAGCTGCACACCTGCCACCGTTCCCGCCACATAAGGAAACGCAATCGAATACTTGTAAACGTCGTGTGCTTTCTGCGGTGTCGGCTCTCGCCAAACCGAGATGATCAGATAGCTCGAGATTGCAAGATTTACTAGCGCTACCGGCAAGTTCACCATGAAGAAAATTATGGTTGAGAGCATCCACCAAAGACCCGACCAAATCAGGGTGCCCTTGACTCCCAGGTGAACAGCGGTAGTTCTAATTCCAGTTTCACTATCCTGCGGAATATCTTGAATTGCGTCATAAGCATGCTTGGCAATAGACCAAACCATCAGTGCAACAACTGCGGCCCAGAGCGGCTCATAACCAAGAGCCAATGGCACGAAGGCAAGTGGGAATGCGTAGTCGGTGTTAGAAAGGCTGTCGAGATATGGTCTTGCCTTAAATCGAAGCGGCGGCGCTGAATAAAAAGTGAAGAACAGGGCGTAGGCAATCATCCACCACACTGCAGCCGCAGGCAGGGTGAGAGCAAAGTAAATAAGGAATGGAACGTTGGTGGCAATGACACCAATCCAAATGGGCTTTACTTCATTTGGAAATATGTGGGCCCCTTCATAGGAACCCTTGCGAGCATTGATGTTGTCAGTTTCCTGATCAAAGATGTCGTTGATGCCATAGATAAGAAGGTTAAAGGGAAAGGTAACCCAGATCAGAATGGGCAGGATTTCCCAGGTCCAAAGCTGGCCGGTTAGCCACATCCCCATGACGGTGGTTCCAATGGTGTTGACCCAGAGGACAGGTCTCGAGATTTCGATAAGCCGCTTCAGCACCCTCACAGCCTATGCGTTATAAGGAAATTCACTTATGTGCAGGTTGAAGCGGTAGCATTCACCATTGTGAGAAGTAATAATTGGCACATCCGCTCAGCTCTGAGCACCAATGTGAAGGTATAAATGGCGACTATTACACCACTTCTCCCACCTGCCGCAGGCAAAGTCAGCGATGACAAAGCATCTGCCATGGCAGCCCTGGAATCCCTGCTGGCTATCCGTTTCTTTGAAGAGGCGGTCGATGGCATGTTTGCCAGGGGCCTAATGCACGGCACCATGCACCTCTCTATTGGCCAAGAGGCCGTGGCAACCGGTGTTTGTGCAGCGCTCAGACAAACCGACTTCATTACCTCCACACACCGCGGCCACTCTCACTGCATCGCTAAGGGAGCAGACCTCACTCGCATGATGGCAGAGCTGCTTGCCAAGCAGACCGGCTACTGCCGAGGCCGCGGGGGATCTATGCACATCGCCGATGCCAAAACTGGCAACCTCGGTGCCAATGGAATTGTTGCCGGTGGTATTCCAATCGCTGCAGGTGCTGCACTTGCCCAAAAACTAAAAAAGACCGACAACGTCGTGGTCAGCTTCTTTGGCGATGGTGCAACTAACGAAGGCGCATTCCACGAAGCTCTCAACCTTGCCTCAGTTTGGGATCTGCCGGTGATTTTTGTTTGTGAAAACAATAAATATGGAATGAGCTTCTCAACTGCTAAGAGCATGAAGGTTGAGAGAATTTCAGAACGTGCTGCTGCTTATGCAATGCCGGGAGTAACAGTAGACGGCAACGATGTTGACGCTGTTTATGAAGCAACCAAGCAGGCGGTCGACAGAGCAAGAGCAGGACAGGGACCAACTCTGATCGAGTGCGTCACCTACCGCCACAAAGGCCACTCCAAGAGCGACAAGAACCTCTACCGCACCAAAGAAGAAATTGATTTTTGGAAAACCAAAGACCCAGTGGGCAAGTTTGAAACCTTGCTAATTGAAAAAGGAATCCTCACCAAAGAGCAGGCAGAGCAGATCACTGAGAACGTTCGAAACGAAATCAGAAACGCCATTACCGAAGCGCAAGCTGCTCCGGACTCCGATCCAGCAGAGCTCCTCAGCTCAGTATTCAGGGCGGTGAACTAATGAGCGAAAGAGTAATCACTTACGCAGAAGCCATCCGCGAAGCCATTGGTCAAGCTATGGAGTCAGACCCCAGCGTGTTCATGCTCGGAGAAGACATCGGTGTTTACGGCGGCGCCTTTGGAGTATCAGGCGACCTCTATCACCGCTTTGGTGAAGAAAGGGTTCGCGATACGCCCATCTCTGAGATGGGAATCGTTGGTGCAGCGGTTGGTGCAGCGCTAGTAGGCATGAAGCCAATCGTTGAAATCCAGTTTTCTGACTTCACCGCTCACGCCATGGATCAGATTGTGAACCAGGCAGCCAAGATTCATTTCATGCTCGGTGGCGAGTTGTCTGTGCCGATGGTGCTCAGAGCTCCATCCGGTTCAGGCACCGGTGCTGCCGCCCAGCACTCACAGAGCCTAGAAACCTGGTTTGCCCACGTGCCAGGACTCAAGGTTGTTCTTCCTAGCTCCCCAATGGAAGCCAAGGGACTACTGCTATCAGCAATCGATGATCCAAACCCGGTGATTGTTCTAGAGCACAAGCTGCTTTACAAAACCTCAGGTCATGTGCCAGAAGAGATGTATAAAACTCCGATTGGAGTTGCCAGGGTTCTGCGCGAAGGAAAAGACCTAACCATTGTGGCAACCGGTGTGATGGTTTCTCGATCACTGGAAGCAGCAGCTCAGCTTTCTCAAATGGGAATCGAAGCAACCGTGATTGACCCAAGAACTCTCTCTCCACTAGACATGGGTCCAATCAACGATTCCATATCTCAAACTGGTCGAGTAATGCTGGTGCAGGAGGCTCCGAAGCACGTTGGTTTTATTGCTGAAATCGCAGCAAGAATTTCCGAAGGCCCAGCCATTTATTCACTAACCGAACCGGTGAAGAGACTTTGCGGTATGGACGTTCCAATTCCTTATGCCCCACAACTAGAGAAGGCAGTTGTTCCGCAACTGCCAGACATTGTTAGTGGTGCGCAAGATCTAATGAGGGGCGTCTAATGCCAAAGACACCGGTGGTCATGCCAAAGATGAGCATGACGATGACTGAGGGTGAAGTGGTTGAAATCACTGTTGCCGTTGGTCAGCAGGTGAGCGCGGGAGATGTGGTTGCAGTTGTTGGCACTGACAAGACAGACATGGAAGTTGAGTCAGACCACACCGGAACCGTGGTGGAGGTAGTAGCAGCCCCGGGCCAAGTTTTAGAAGTTGGATCACCTCTATTGGTTTTAGAAACCGAAGGGGAAGACCTATTAGCAGGAATGTTTGGTTCTAGTGAAATAGCACCAGAACCCATAGCAGCCGCTCCTATTACTCAACCTGCTCCTATTACTCAACCTGCTCCGATTGCTGAACCAGTCGCTCCAGCAGCTGTCAGCGAGGTAGTTGAAGTAGTTCCCGTTGCGGCTTCTGAGATTCTGGCGATGCCCGGCGCTCGCAAGCTTGCCAAAGAACAGGGAATTGATCTAGCAAAGGTGAAGCCTGCTTCACCAGCTGGCATTATCAAGCAGTCTGATCTTGGTATTAACTCGGCCAAGGCTGACAAGGCTCGTGCTCTAATTGCCTCGGTTGTGGAGAGCTCTCTGCAGATTCCGCAGTTTTCTGTTAGCGGTTCAATCAAGCTCAAGAAGAGTCTTCCCAAGAACTTCGATGAGCGATTCATTGTCCTAGCTAAAGCTTGGGTTAGAACCCTGGCTAAACACCCACAGCTCAATCAGAGATATGACTCTGGCAGTTTTGTCAGCGTGACTCCGAAGATTGCAGCACTGGTGAAAACAGATTTGGGATTCGTTTCACCTGTCTTGTCAACAGAATCCATTAGTTCCAATGAATGGCCAGAGAAGGTAAGGCAAGTTCTTGCGCTGGCTAGACAAAAGAAGATTCCACTGGAAAACCTTTCTGGCTCAACCACTTCAATTACAGATCTGAGCGAGTTCGGAATTGAGCAGGCCAATACCTTGCTGTTCGCCCCGCAAACCTCTGGCTTCAACATCGGGGCAATCAAGGAGAAAAAGGGCAAGGTGAGAATCAGCTTCACGTTAGTGGTTGATCACCGAGTGGCCGATCCGGGCGGCGCGGCGCTGGTAGTGAAGACATTTGAGAAAGAACTAGGGGAGGTTCTGGGTGGCAACAGCTAGAGACAGGGGTCTGATTGTGAAGGTGGCTCGTATGTATTACGAGCAGAACATGTCACAGGATCAGATCGCTCGCGCTCTAATGACCTCCCGGTCCAACATCTCTCGCATCCTCTCGGTTGCCAAGAAGAGAGGCGTAGTTGAAATCAAAATCAACGAAGCCACCAAACGCGAAACTCAAATTGAAGAAATGCTGATTTCTAGGTTTGGGCTTCGTGCAGCACTGGTAGCTAAAGTTCCTAGAACCACCTCTGATTACCAGGCGGTTGGCCAACTGGCAGTGCAGAGCTTTCTGAATCACCTAAAGCCAAGAGTTCGTGTTGCAGTTTCCTGGGGAAGATCAATTCAGGCCATGGTGGAAGCACTTGAACCTGAAAATCGTCCCGATG
>CAEZTO010000022.1_pt1 | contig 11418 bp, 12 predicted proteins | sample 7264241 | NCBI WGS metagenome assembly CAEZTO01 (sample SAMEA6813806, study PRJEB35770) | uncultured Aquiluna sp. | biome: Freshwater; feature: Freshwater reservoir; material: water | place: Czech Republic | collected 2017-08-18 | depth 0.5m m
AGTCTGTCGAGCATGACCAACAGCGCAGTTGAGAAAAAGCCCCGCGGAACATTCGCCTGGGCTTTGTGGGATTGGGCCGAGCAGCCTTTCCCAACCATCTTTTCTACTTTTATCTTTCCTATCTATATAACTAGTGCCGCCTTTGGGCCGGAGGAAGACACCTCTCGAGCACTGGGTCTTGCCGCCACCCTGGCAGGAATAGCGGTTGCCATCGTGGCGCCGGTATTTGGAAGAAGAAGTGATGAGGCAGGCAGAAGAAAGTTCTGGCTGTTTATTAACACGCTTGTGTTGGCCGGTGTGATGGCAAGCCTGTTCTTCATTGAGCCGACTGTTGAAATGCTCTGGCTGGGTCTAATAATTTTCTCGTTTGGTGGATTCGTCCAAGAAATAGCTTTTATCAATTACTACGCAATGCTCAAACAGGTAACAACGCCTTCCAACATTGGAAAGGTCTCTGGTTTTGCCTGGGGACTTGGTTACATCGGTGGAATTGTTTTGCTATTAATTTCCTTGGTTGGTTTTATCCAGACCGATACGCCGTGGTTTGGTATACCAACTGAAGATGCTTTGAATGTTCGCTCGGTCTTCTTGTTCTCAGCAGTTTGGTTTATCGTCTTCTCGATTCCGCTGTTCCTAACCGTGCCAGAAGTTCCAGAAAAGCCAAACCGCGTTAAAGAAAACATCATTGAAAGCTACTTCAAGCTTTGGGAGCAGTTAAAGTCGCTATACAAGCAAGCACCTGAAACTTTGAAGTTCTTGATTGCCAGCGCTATCTATCGAGATGGATTGTCTGGAGTGTTTGCCTTTGGTGGAGCGCTCGGTGCACTTGCATTTGGTTTTGAGCTGGCAGAGGTGATTCTGTTTGGTATTGCTGCCAACGTGATGGCTGGTATTGGTGCTGCTATTGGTGGCGTTCTTGATGACAAAATCGGTGGCAAGCGAGTGATCATGGCATCACTAATTGGACTAACAATCGCTGGCTTTGGAGTGTTTGCTTTTGCATCGCTCGGACCAATTACCTACTGGATTGGTGGTCTTGCACTAACACTGTTTGTGGGACCTGCTCAAGCATCGTCTCGAGCATTTGTTGCTCGCTTCACGCCACCAGGACGTGATGGCGAAGTGATGGGTCTGTACATGACAACCGGTCGAGCAGTTAGCTTCCTAAGTCCGCTGCTTTGGACTACCTCTATCTCAATCGCGCTATCAATGGGCATTAACAATGCCGAGGCGACGGTCTGGGGAATCCTTGGACTGATGGTCGTGTTGGTCGCTGGAATTCTGTTGCTAGCTAGAGTCAGCCCAAATCCACAAGTAATCGCCAACTAATTTCTACGGGTTGTAGAATTCACGCATGAGTGAAAAGCGCAAACAGGGTGAATTAGAGGCAGAGGTTTTGAGCTGTCTGTGGGATGCCGCCAATGGTCTTTCTTCGCAACAGATTGTCAATGCACTTGGTCAAGACACAAAGCTAACCACCGTTCTAACTGTTTTGAGCAGGCTAGAAGACAAAGGGTTGGTCAGCAAGATCGCTGGAGCAGGTCGCAGTTACGTGTTTTCTGCCACCACTTCTCGCGAGGAGTACACCGCTAACCAACTCCTGAACTTGCTGGACAACAGCAATCAAGCTGGGGTCTTTTCACACTTCGCAGCCGGTCTAAGCGCTAAGCAGATTGCTCAGCTAAAAAAAGTCCTAGACAAGTAGTCTTCTGCGGTGGAGTCTTCGCTTTACCTTCTCATTGTTCTCATCGAATGGGTAATGCTGGTAACCATTGCTGCTCCCTTGTTTCTTGCGGGAAGATTCAGATCCAAGCCAACGCTTGGAATTTTCTTTTGGCTAACAGCTATTGCCACTTCTATTCTCGCGACGGTCTGGGCATTACTTATCGCTGTTACATCCGTTTTTGAAAGCTACTTTCGATTACAACAAGATGATGACCTGTTTTCGATCATGGTGGTGAGCTTTGCACCGTGGTTGCTGCTTGGATTTGCAGGAATCCTGCTGGCTCTCGTCAACCAAAGATTGTCCGGCTTATTCAGAGTTGAGAAGCAGCCAATTGAATCCATGCTTGGTGGAAAACCAAAGCAACCTTTTCGCAGAGCAAATGTTTTGGAGCTATCACTTCCTGGGTATTTCGCATTGACTCGAGGAAAAGAGATTTTCTTCTCAACAGCAGTCTTTGAATTGCCAGCTCAACAATTTGAAGCAGTGCTCGAGCACGAATACGGTCACATCGCTCTTCGACATGGATTAATCAAGAAGTTTGCATTCTTGATTTATCAGCTTGTGCCATGGGTTGTTGCATCGCGTGCCATGAAAAATGAGATAGACGTGCTAGCCGAACTGGCAGCCGATAACTACGCACTCAAAAGAGTTGATAGGAAAGATTTGAACCAGGCTCGCAGATTATTTATCTAGTGGTTCATTTCCAACATCGGTGATGTGGAAACGTAGGTGTGAGCGCGAAGCGGTTGGGCCGCGCTGACCCTGATATCTAGATCCATACTTCTCGCTGCCGTAAGGATTCTCGCTTGGCGAGGAAAGTTGGAAGAAGCACAACTGGCCAATCTTCATACCTGGCCAAAGCTTTATCGGCAGCGTTGCGACATTAGATAGCTCTAATGTGACGTGACCTTCAAAGCCTGGGTCAACAAAGCCTGCGGTTGAGTGGGTGAGAAGTCCCAATCTTCCAAGTGAGCTCTTGCCTTCTAGTCGAGCTGCAATGTCATTCGGTAGTGAGACATATTCGAAAGTTGATCCAAGAACAAATTCACCCGGGTGCAAAATGAATGCCTCATCAGAGGCAACCTCGACAAAACGGGTTAGCTCATCCTGCTCTTCGCGAGGGTCAATGTAGGGATACTTGTGGTTATCAAACAGTCGAAAGAACCGATCCAGCCTGACATCGATGCTGCTTGGTTGCAGCAAATCCAGATTTAGGGGATTGAGCTTGATGCGACCAGCGTCAAGTTGTTTTCTAATGTCTCCGTCTGAAAGCAGCATGATGGAAAGGGTATCAGTGGCTGAGGCCGATTTTTTGGTGAATCCGCTTTAGCCACTTCGGAGCCCACCAGTTAGCGTTGCCCAGCAATCGCATAATCGCCGGGACCAGCAAGGCTCTGACCACAGTTGCATCCAGCAAGATCGCAAAAGCAATTCCGAGCCCCAGCATCTTCATGATTGAAACTCCACTCGAAGCAAAGGCACCAAATGTCACCGCAAGAATCAAGGCGGCGGCGGTAATGATGCGACCTGATCTTTGAAGACCAAGCGCTACTGAGTTGACGGTGTTGTAACCGGCATCATGCTGCTCTTTGATTCGGCTGAGTAGGAATAGTTCGTAATCCATGGAAAGACCAAATGCCACAAGTGCAATCATGACTACCGATGACGTATCTATCGTTCCCGTCACCGAGTATTCGCCCAGCAACCACTGCAACTCACCGTTTTGGAATATCCACGAGACTAAGCCGAGCGTTGCCCCTAGAGATAACACATTCAGCAGAATTGCTTTGATCGGAATCAAAACGCTGCCGGTGAACAAGAAGAGAATTATGAATGTGGTTATCAATACCCAGAGCGCTGCAATTGGCAGTGCTCCTTCGATTCCCTGTTGCGAATCTGTGTAATGGGCCGCACCACCACCTACTAACACCTGATCGAGATCAGATTCAATCGCTCGAATGTTGATCACTAGTTCCATGCCTTCTGGGCTTCTAGTTTCAATATCGGCAATCGCATTCACCCTCACCCAGTCGGTGGTCTCTTCGGTTGGGACGATTTCGACTCTGACAATGTTGTCTTGTTCTCTAACTTGATTAACAAAGTCATTTATAGCTGCGTCATCTCCCTTGACCACCATTTCAATTGGTGAGGATTCGCGGCCTTCGAACCGCTCACGCAGGAGATCACTGGCAACATGGGCTGGATTGTCTTTCGGAAGCACTCGGTCATCCACTTGGCCAAACACAACTTGGCTGCTTAGAGAAAACAGAGATGATAGGAAAACCACGCTGACAAACAAGATTGGTAGTGGTCGGCGCATTGTGAAGCGGGCGATCTTCTCCCAGACTCCAGTGTCCTTCGGAGTTAGATCACGCTTGATTACTCGCAAGGAGTTCACGCGATCTCCGAGCAGATTCATCATCGCCGGCACAGCAATCGCCGCACCAATCACCGCTAGCGTCACAACTGAAACACCAGCTAGCGCAAATGACTGCAAGAAATATTGTGGGAAGAAAGCCATGGAAACTAAAACCAATGCAACGGTTAGTCCGGAGAAAACAACCGTCTTGCCGGCTGACGCAACCGTGTTAATGGTTGCTGTTCTAACATCATTACCAGCTGCGCGCTCTTCTCTAAATCTGTTTACAACCAACAGGCTGTAATCAATTCCTAAACCAAGCCCAAGGCCGGTTATCAGATTCAAAGCAAAAATAGAAACATCTGTGAACTGGCTGGCTGCCCAAATTACAAAGAAGGAACCAACAATGGCCAGTCCACCAACAAACAACGGCAGTCCTGCCGCCACTAGCGAGCCGAAAACAAAGAGCAACAGCAGTATGACAATTGGAACAGCGACAATCTCTGCTCGAATAATGTCACCTTCAATTTGTTCGTTAATTGCTTTAGTGACGGCCGCAAAACCAGAAACGTGCACTTCTGCACCTCGGTAATCACCCGTGTAGGTATCAACAATTTGTTTCACCACTGGTGCTTGCGAGATTGAATTGTCTAAATCAACCAGCAAGTAAATAAGTTTTCCGTCTTCGCTCTTAAGCTGCGGTGGAGCACCGAGCATGTAGTAATTGACGGCGGAATCGACACCTTCAATATCCGCAATCTCATCGGTCAGATCCATCACAAGGTCAAGATGAACCGGCTTCATTTGTGCATCGACGCTGTCTGCATCAGATGGCAAATCGATTAGAACAATCAGTTCAGCAGGATCAACAGCAAACTCGTTCTCGAGTACCTCAGCTGCCCGAGCAGAATCAGAGTTGGGGTTGTCGTAACCACCACCCTTTAGGTTGCCAAAAACTTGGAAGCCCCACACTGTTGATAGGACAATCAGTCCAACAAAGCCGAATAGGACGATTTTTGAATGGTTGACGATTATCTGGCCGAGGCGGCGCATTTGTTCCTTACTGAGATGTACCTGAAGTAGAAAACCAGAAGATGTGCAAAAATTCCTGAATGGTCAAAAAACACCTGCAAAGAAGCTGGCTTTACCTAATTATCTCAATATCTGGGCTTATTACAGCCTGGGTATTCAATGCCCTGGCTGTCTTCGAGCAGGCTGACTATCTGGCCAGCTGGTTTGGCTCCGCAGTGGACTGGGTTCTATCACTAGATCTGTTGATTGTGATTTTGGCAACTGTTGTGTTCATGCTCGCAGAAGCCAAGAGATTGGGCATGAAAAACGTCTGGCTTTACTTCTTAGCCTCTGGGATTACAGCTGCTGCGTTTACTTTTCCACTCTTTATGTTCTTTAGAGAGCGAAAGATTCTCAAAAACAAACTGGCGGGTGGTTCGCTAAAGCGCTTTGAATTTGATAAGCACACCGTTGACATCTGGTCACCAGCAACTTTGAATCCACAGACGCCAGTTGTTGTTATGCATGATGGTAGAAATATTTTCAATGAGAAAGATAGCTACACCGGAAAAACTTGGGAAATACTCACAGCACTGAGAGAAGAAGTTCGTGGAGAACTTCCATTAGTTATCGCAGTTTGGGGATTGAGTGATGACACCAGAATCCGCGAGCTTTCGCCTCAAAAGATTTCTGATGCGCATCCGGAGTTCTGGGACATCTTCCCGGCGGAATACAAAACAACTGGGACCGATAGTTTTGGTGACTCTTATGTCTCACTAATTGCAGATGCAGTTTTGCCGTTTGCGCTAGAGAGATATGGGATTCAGCACTCCCCTTCCCGCACAGCGGTGATGGGGGCATCGATGGGTGGATTGATGTCTCTTTATGCAATGGCTGAGCGACCTGCTGTATTTGGAACAGCTATCTGCTTTTCAACTCACTGGCCATTTGGCAAAGACGTGATGGTTGAAAAATTAACTGCATTGCTACCGAGTGGTGAAAGTCACAGGGTCTGGACTGACACAGGAACCAAAGAGCTAGATCAGTACTACCCAATGTTTCATGCGCTTGCTAAAGAAAAGCTATTGGCTAAGGGATATAGAGAACCAGAAAACTTAGTTGCAAACATTTATCCCTACACCGGTCACCATGAGAGCTACTGGTCTAGAAGGGTGGCAGATGCTCTGAACTGGTGGCTAATGGCTCCTGGTCGAGATGGGCAGTAGCTGGTCTTCCTGACATAAAGCGAACAACATCTTGATCAACCATTACGTCTCGCATAGAAATTGGACGTGTGAGATACAAACCTTCCATTGATCTCACTCTAGAGAGAGCGACATAGGTTTGTCCTGGCGAGAACGCTCCACTACCCATGTCAATCTGAACTTCGTCATAGGTTTGGCCTGGAGATTTATGAATCGTTACTGCCCAGGCCAATCTGAGTGGGATTTGTTTGAACTCCGCCAGCGTCACCGGAACTAGAACTTCCCTTACCTTGCCCGTGTCCTCGTCAAAGTCCTCTTCAATTTCGTAGCGAATCTTTTCCCAAACAGAAGGCCCGACCTCAATCTCTTCGCCATCAACTTCCACAATCACAGCACCTGAGGATGGCAGATCAATAACATGGCCAATCGTTCCGTTGACCCATCTGCGCATTCTCTGCCCATTGGTGTCTTTGAACATGCTGCTGTCATCATTTTTGATAAACATCACTTGAGCGCCAACTTTTAGTTCCAGTTGGGTTTCCGCGGGCAGCGCTCTTCCGAATGCTTTCTCAGCCCCATCTGAATAGATGGCCTGAAACATTTTTGGTTTGGTCTTAATCATGGTCATGCGCGAGCGATTGACCTGATTCACCTTTTCGTTGATGGTGGCGAGGCGAATCACATCTTCATTTTCAGGTGCACGGTTGCCAGCGGCATTTAGTTCATCCAACATGTCTTGGGAAACTGTGCCATCGCGAATGGCATTCAGAATTTCTTTGAATCGCTCATCTGACTGGCGGAAGATTTGCGATAGTTCGAATCTTTCGATTCCGGCTTCTCGCCAAACCTGCGCATCAAAGAACCACAGGGACTGGTAGTTATCCTCGATGTATTTGCGCTCTTGGGGGTCATGCGGGGCGACTGGTGCCAGCTGATAGGGATCGCCAAACATGACGATTTGTGCTCCACCAAATGGAACTTTCTTCTTGCCCCTAGCTATTCGCATTGCCCTATCAATTGCGTCCATCAGATCCGCTGACACCATTGAGATCTCATCAATCACGAGCATGTCCAGAGCTCTTAGCACTTCCCTGGTTCTTCTGGACATGTGACGGGCGATGTCGACTTCTCCCAGCACCCCTAGTGGAAAAGTGAAAAGCGAGTGGATTGTCACGCCTGCAACATTTAGCGCAGCAACTCCAGTTGGAGCACAAACCGCAAAAGTCTTTTCTGTGTTAGCAGTTAGATAGCTGAGCAGAGTTGATTTGCCGGTCCCAGCACGACCGGTGACAAAAACGTGGTTGTCGGTTTGCTCGATGTAATCAAAAAGCGCTTGCTGCTCGCTCGACAGTTCAACAATCATCGCTTGTCCGGTGTTTGGCTAATTCTTGCGAGCATCTCGTTGTAGTCGGAGAGATCTTGGTTTCCTTCGCGATCACTGGCTCTATCAAGTCGTTTTCTTTCTCGATCATCGGATCTCGACCACTGCCAGACCACCATCAGCGTAATGATGATGGTTGGTATTTCACCCACGCCCCACGCAAAAGCACCACCGGCTGCCTGATCGGCTAGCGGATCATCGCCCCAGGTTCGTCCCATCGAACCAAACCAGTCGGCAAGCAAAAGGCTCTGTTCATTCATCAGGCCAAGTCCAAAGAATGCATGGAAGGCCATCGTTCCAATCAAAAGCATGAGCTTGAGTGGGAAGGCAGGTTTATGGGGCTGAGGATCAACACCTATCAAAGACTGCACAAACAAATACCCCGTAATTAGGAAGTGAACGATCATCCACTGGTGACCAAGATGCTCTTCGGTCGCCCACCTAAACAGCGGGGTGTAGTAAAACAAAACCAGCGACATTGCGAAATTGAATGCTGCAAACAGCGGATGAGAAATTAGCCAGGCGTATGGCGTGTGAACTGCCCAGAGTGCCCATTCCCTTAGTCCCCAGGAACCATCTTTGCGAGCCGGCTGCACGCGAGTGATCAAAGTTACTGGTGCTCCTGGCACTAACAGAACCGGCACCAGCATCGAGAGCATCATGTGACCAACCATGTGCATGCTAAATAAGAATTCTTGGTAAGCATTCGGTGCACCATTGGTGACATAGAGCAGCACCAGCATTCCAAGAATCCAAGAAACCGTTCTGCCAATTGGCCAGCTATCTCCCCTTGAGCGGAGCCTGATCACACCAAACAAATAAGCAGCAATACCAATCACTGCTACCACTAACCAAAGCAAGTCAAAGTCCCAGACAGTCAGCCAACCCATCGGTGTTAGCTCTGGTGGAAGGGGATCACCAGTGAGGATTTCAGCTGGAGTTAGTGGAGCAAACTCATTTGGATTCTGTGGCAGCGGGGTTGCGGCGAGCGCCGTTCCCAATCCCATCGCAGCACCCATCACAAAAAGTTCAAATGCAACTAGTGACCAAAAAGCACTGGCCTTCTCTTTGACCTTCTCTACTAGGCCCGCTCGATAGCGAACGCCCATCAAACCAAGAACAATCAGCAGTGTTGCTTTACCCATCAGCAGTAACCCATATGGACTGAACAAATCTGATGGTTGGTATAGACGAATAAAACCGGAAACCATGCCGGAGCTGGCCACCAAAACAAATGCGAGCAGAGCAAGAGTTGAATAACGTGAAACTAAAACTGATGCTCGCTCCCCGGTTCTAAACAAAGCAAACAGAGCGACCAACCCGCCAACCCAGATTGTCACCCCAACCAGGTGCAGCAGCATTGAGTTAACCGCGAGAGCGTGACCTGCGTCAGATGATGCGTGACCGGACTCAGCCAGCGGATAGAGCCCAGCCAGTGCAATGGCAGCATTCACGGCCCCCATGCGCTGGCCTTGAAATGCAATGGTGGTCAGACTCAACAGCAGAGCAATGCCTAGGTTGATTGCTAAGAGATTGCCCAGCTCAATCTGGCTGGCAAACAGCCAAAGGCTCTCGCTAAACACCGGCCCATAGGAGATTTCACTGCCCGAAACATTTAGATAGGTGAGGATGAAGTAGGTGGCTGAGGACCCCAGCCACAAGCTAGCCGCCCAGCTACTAACCGGCTGCAACAGTCTTCGTTCTTCCTCGTTGGCAGCAAATGCCGACAAGACCAATGAACCAACCGCTACTGCCATTGAGAGATTGAGAATCAGTTTGCTGATTGGTTGGCCCCAGCGAACGAATGGACCGGGATCCGCTAGGGCTAGCGGAGCGGTCGCTCCACCAATCAACAGCCCAGCAACAATGGCAATTAGCGCAGCAAATGCAACGATTGCGATGCTGCGCAGAATGCTAAGTGCTAGTCCCTGCTTCACCTACCGAGCCTCGGAAAAAAGCGTGGAGTCTTTTCGGCATAAGCCTTGTATTGCGGATATTTTTCTCTAAGCATGGTCTCTTCCCAATCTGCCTTCAAACTGAGCAGTGAGTAGAGCATCAGATAGACAATCACCTGTGGCCAGTAGCCACTGTCAAGAATCACACCAAAGCCCATCACCAAAAGTGCAAAGTAGATCGGGTGACGAACTCTTGAGTAGAGACCATTGGTAACCAACTGGCCGCCTGCTTTTGGAATTGGCATGGCAGTGAGCGAATTGCCAAGGCCGAGAAATGAATAAAGCAAAAGTGCTGAACCGAGCAAAATAAAGCCAACACCGACTATTCCTATTACCTCACTGGCAGCACCATAGGGCTGCTCCATTCGGGGTGAGAGCACCAGCAGGAAGATCAGCAGAAACTGCAGGATCACATAGAACCAGGCTCGGCTTTTTTGATTCATGAAATAACCCTAAGGCTTAAATACAAACGGCGCCCAGCTTTGGGCGCCGCTTGAAGGGTTTCTAAGACTACTTAACTGCAGCCTTCATCTTGCTTCCTGCAGACACCTTGACGGTGTTTGATGCAGCAATCTGGATGGTGGCGCCAGTCTGTGGGTTACGACCGGTGCGTGCCTTGCGGTGACCAACTTCAACGCTCAGGTAACCAGGAATGGTTACCTTCTTGCCCTGCTTTAGGGCTGCCATCAGTGTGTCAAACAAGCCATCAATCACGCGGCCCACAGCAGCTTGCGATTCGCCTGTGTGGCTTGCAATCGCGGCAACAAGTTCGCTCTTGTTCATGTGGTCCTCCTGGAGTTGTTAGGGACATAAATGTCACTGCCAACTTATAGCCCGTAAATAAAGGGCTTGCAGGCATCTCTCGGCGTGTTGGATAGAAAACCGCATAAATACGCGGTTTTTGTCCTTTTTGACCCGATTTGGTTGATTTGGATAAAAGAAAACCCGCCTAGTTAGGCGGGTTGTCTTGAAACTTTTCTTACCAAGAAGACTTGGTAACACCAGGTAGTTCACCCTTGTGTGCCATCTCGCGGAAGCGAACACGGCTAACTCCGAACTTGGAGAGAACACCACGAGGGCGTCCGTCTACTAGATCACGAGAGCGAACACGAACTGGGCTTGCGTTGCGAGGAAGCTTCTGCAGACCTAGACGAGCCTCTTCACGAGCTGCATCGGTTGCGTTTGGGTCAACCAGGGTCTTCTTTAGCTGAGCGCGCTTTTCTGCGTAGCGCTCAACTACAACCTTGCGCTGCTCGTTGCGTGCAATCTTGCTCTTCTTTGCCATTTAGCGCTCCTCGCGGAATTCAACGTGCTTGCGCACTACTGGGTCGTACTTCTTCAAAGTGATGCGATCTGGGTCGTTGCGGCGGTTCTTCTTGGTTACGTAGGTGTAACCGGTGCCAGCGGTTGACTTCATCTTGATGATTGGACGAATGTCCTTGTCTTTTGCCATCGCTCTTCCTAGATCTTCTCGCCGCGAGCAACTAGCTCAGCAATCACGGAATCAATTCCGCGGGAATCAATAACCTTCATGCCGCGTGGTGAAACGGTCAAGGTGACCTTGCGTCCAAGTGATGGAACGAAGTAAGTCTTGGACTGCACGTTTGGGTTGAAACGACGCTTGGTCTTGTTCTGGGCGTGCGAAACCTTGTGACCGAACTGCGGTCCAGTCTGCGTCACCTGGCAGTAAGCTGCCATTTTTCCTCCTTGGGCGCGTTTACCCGAAGCATGTGTTTTGGGATTGTTTGAGGCCTAGGCCCCGACAACCCCCCAAGTTTAGG
>CAEZTO010000025.1_pt1 | contig 9866 bp, 11 predicted proteins | sample 7264241 | NCBI WGS metagenome assembly CAEZTO01 (sample SAMEA6813806, study PRJEB35770) | uncultured Aquiluna sp. | biome: Freshwater; feature: Freshwater reservoir; material: water | place: Czech Republic | collected 2017-08-18 | depth 0.5m m
ACACTGGTTCGAAGTTGGGCCAGCTGATTGGTTATCTGTATTTGACGGTGGTTCTGATCGTGATTGGGAACGTGGCTTATCGAGCAGTGACTCTAAATGGTGGATTTGTGGAGAACTTGCAAAACCTAGCTACTAAAGGAAGCAGAGACATCCTCAACATCACACTGCTGGAGGCAGCGGGCAATAGCTTTAGAAACTTACTGATTAGTTTGTTGATTTCTCTGCCAATTGCTTGGATTGCTGCGGCTCGAAAGAAACCAAGTTTGCTGGTGTTGTTGCCGCTTGGCATATCCCCGGTTGTGATTGGACTTTTGTTTTTGGTTGGTGCGGGTTATCTCCCCGGCGCCTTAGGAAACTGGTGGTTAGTACCTCTGGCCCAGTCAGTGTTTTTGATTCCACTTGGTTATCAAATACTTAGACCCGCAAGACATGCAGTTGAGCCTGAAATGCTAGAAGCTGCGACACTCGATGGCGCTGGACGAGTAAAAACTCTTGCCTATGTTGAGGCACCAATTCTGGCTAGACCAATTGCGGCTGCTGTCTCGTTTATGGCTCTCGCTTCCCTTGGAGAGTTTGGTGCAGCGAGTTTTCTGGCCTATGGCTCTGAAGCGACTTTGCCGCTTGCAATGTTTAGGTTGGCTAGCAGACCGGGTGAGATGAATCTTGGTATGGCGATGACTACTGCTTTGCTGTTTATTGCCTTGGCACTAGTTGTGATCTACTTCATTTCTCGTGAAAAGAGAACTGAACTTTCTGTTCGTTGAGTCTTTTTTGAATCACATCGGTTGCTTCTTTTGACTTATCAATCATTATGAATCTGCGACCCAAACTGGCAGCTACTGCACCAGTGGTTCCGCTGCCTGCAAAGAAATCCAGCACCAGATCATTTGGTTTAGAGCTTGCCTGAATAATTCTTCTGAGAATGCCAATTGGTTTCTGAGTTGGGTAGCCGGTTTTTTCTTTCCCGGTTGGAGAGACAATGGTGTGCCACCAAACATCGGTTGGTAGCTTTCCTCGCTCAGCTTTTTCTGGAGTCACTAGACCAGGTGCCATATACGGTTCACGATCAACCGACTCTGAATCAAAGTGATATTTCTTTATGTCTTTGACATAAACCAGAATGGTGTCATGCTTGCTGGGCCACTTACCCTTGCTCTTTCCGCCATAGTCATAAGCCCAGATGATTTCATTGAGAAAGTTTTCTCTGCCGAACAATCCATCCAACATGACCTTGGCGTAATGAGCTTCGCGGTAATCCAGGTGGAGATAGATGGTTCCGGTCGGCTTTAGTAGTCGCTTTGCTTCTTCGAGTCTGGGTAGCAAGAAGGCCCAGTAGTCAGTGAAGGCATCGTCATAGGACATGATGCTGGAGACCACCTGCTGGTATTGCTTCCCGCCAAAGCCTGCGTTGCCAGTCTCTGACTGTTCCGACTTGCGGGTCTTTCTCTCTTGCACGCGGCCCGTATTGAAAGGCGGGTCAATATAGATAAGGTCTATTGACTCAGTATCTAGTGATTTCAGAATTGCTAGATTGTCACCTAGATACAGTTGAGATTGGCTCACGGAAGGAAGATTAACAGCATGAGTACAAATGTTGTGCACGACATTGAGAATCACCGCTACGAACTTTTCCTAGACCAAGAGCGCGTAGGCCTAATGGACTACGAGCTAAAGCCTGGTGAGATTCACCTTGTTCACACTGAGGTACTGCCAGAGCACCAGGGCCAAAACCTAGCCGCCATTTTGCTTAGAGAGTCACTCGCAGATATTCGCCAGCGAGCGGCAGAGAAGGTTGTTCCGGTTTGTTCCTACACCGTTAGGTACATGGAGCTACACCCTGAGACTCAAGATCTTTTACTAAACCCGATTGAAGACGCTATTGCGGCTTGCCGCTGGTATCGGAAGTAATTAGTTTCCAAAACTTGCTTTGCTGAGGCGGTCCCGGATTGCTATGGCAATCCCGTCGCCTTCTGGAGCGATAGCAACTACTCGAGTTAGCCCTTTTTCATCTGCTAATCGAAGCGCCGCATAGAGCTGCTGTGCATACTCAATTTCATCTTCCGGCGAGCAAAGTCGCAGTGCTCCAGCTGGTGTTTCAATCGCTGCCAATGCAATAAAGCCATCACCGGGCTGCGCAGCTGAGTTGAGAAATACTTTGGCTTTTGGTGCGTAGTGCGATTCAAGTGCCCCGCTCACTCTGATTCCAGAATCTTTTTGAATCAGAGAGAGGCCGGTAACCTCTGAAATCATTTGCTCGGTAATTGCACCTGGTCTAAGAATACTTGGGGCGGCCTTTGTGCAATCAATGATGGTCGATTCGATTCCAACCATTGATGCTCCCCCCTCCAAGACCAGATCGCCTGGTTGCAACCTGTCTGATAGTTCCGATGAGACAGCCACAGCATTAGTGGGAGAAACTTTGCCAAAGAGATTTGCACTCGGCGCCGCAACGCCTCTCCCTCCGATTGCTTCAAACTTCTTTAGCAGTTCTAATGCAACTGGATGATTAGGAACGCGAAGCCCGACGGTTTCTTGCCCGCCTGTTACAAAATCCTTTGCCGCTGCGCTGCGCTGGAGAATAAGTGTCATGGGCCCTGGCCAAAAAGCATTTGCTAGTGAGCGTGCATAAGCCGGAATGTTTTCTGCCCAATGATCAATCAGTTCAGAGGATGAAATGTGAATTATCAATGGGTGGTTGGCAGGTCTTTGCTTGACTTCATAGATGCGTGCAACTGATGCTTCATTGGAAGCGTCAGCACCGAGTCCATAAACAGTTTCAGTTGGGAAAGCCACTAGCTGACCGCGCTTAAGCGCAGTCGCTGCGTCGTCTAGTGAATTCATTTCATCCCTGTCTTGCTAGCTAAAGTCTAGGGATTGCAGATTTGGCAGTTAGCTGGATCTATAGAAGTTATCCCGCGACTCACTACTTGCACCTCTGAGCAGAACAAACAGCCAAATCGATCTGCACTGATTGCTTCGGTCGCCAGCTCTGAACACCCGGTACAAGGAAGCCCAAACTTATGTCCAACCAGTCCAAAGCCCAATCCACTGCAGGCTGGACAGTTTGTTGCTAGTCGCTCAGCTAGTTTGTTAGCCGCTTGAGTGATGTTCTTCTGCCTTGATGGAGAGTGCATTGCCCTGTAGTCACTCTCCAGAATCAGATCTACCGGCCAGGCCAGTTCCTGAAAGCTAGCGATTGCAGCGTTGAGCTCTGCAGGGTTAGTTAGAGATTTAGCTGACCAGAACTTCCCCTGATGGTTGGCTTTTGCAATTAGAGCATGATTGGGAAGATCCGCCTCAGCAATCAGCTTGGCTAGATCCAACTCTTGAGTCCAAATCTTTTGGACCGCAACAATCTCTGTGCTGACGAAGTACTCCGCTAATTCAATGTTTTGCTCGAGATCAACATAAGCAATCCACTCAACATCTGCAGTGATGAAGGGAATCTGTGGATGGGGGCCAATTGATCCTTCGCTTGCTAAACCCTTAGATAAGCCAAGATTTAGAGCGCCTGCTTTAGCCTTAGCAATCGCTGTTTCTTTGGGAGATTTCTCTCGCAGAACATCTCCTGAGAATGTTCCGAACAAATCAGTATCAACAGTTGCTGTTTGGACCAGCCAGTCGAGTTTTTCTTGGAAAATTGGTACAAGCAACTTTTCTTTTTGATGTTTTGTTGCAAGTGCTATTTTTTCCAATTCACACTCCTAGAGCCTGGCTCAGTTCCAATCGCTTGGGGCTGGTTCTTTGCCTTTTGGAAGTTGGCAATCTTTTGCCCACTGCTCAACCCATTTAGGAAGTTGTGGTTTCTCTCCTGGCCAACCCCCGGAGCCTTCCATAACTTCTTGCGGAGTTAGGGTTCCCCATGAACGCTTCAGAAATCTTCCACGCATGATTGCTCTGGCGTAGATTTCACCCTCTCGCACAAAGCGTTGTTCGATGTAGTAGGCGACGTCATCCCAACCAATCACTTTGGTTTCGATGGTGAACTTCTGCCAAGGAAGTAGTGCTTTGCGATAGCTGATGGTTGAGTTGACAACGATTGGGAACCAACCTTTCTTGTTCCACTGTTGCCAAATACCGGAGCGAAGACCCTGATCGAATCTGCCAATGTCCATCAAGGTTAGGAAGATGCCATTGTTCATGTGCTTATAGATGTCTAGATCTGTTGGCCAGACCCGCAGAGTAATCCGAGAAACTTCGTCGATCTTTACCTTGGGTCTAGTTCTCCAGGAAAGGATTACGTAAGCAATGCGAAACCAAAGCTTCACCAGATCACCACGCGTTCTTTTTGTTCTAGCCACATACCATCGCCAGGCTTGACATCAAATGCCTCGTAGAACACATCGAGGTTTTTCACAATCTGATTTGCTCTGAACTCTGGTGGTGAGTGAGGGTCTGTCGCCAAACGTTGAATCAAAATCTCATCGCGGTGCTTGGTGCGCCAGCACTGAGTCCAGCTCATTACAAACCGTTGGGCTGCGGTCAAGCCGTCAATCACCGGCGGCTGTTTGCCATGAAGAGAAAGAAGATAGGCCTTCCAGGCAATCCCTAAACCACCCAGGTCACCAATGTTTTCGCCAATCGTGAGCTCTCCATTGACTTTGTATTTGTCATCCAGTTGCTCTGGTGAAAGTGCGGAGTACTGATCAATCAGGCTCTTGGTTCTCTCTTCAAAGGCTTTGCGATCGTCCTCGGTCCACCAGGAAACTAGCTTTCCGTCCCCGTCATACTTCGAACCTTGGTCATCAAAGCCGTGACCGATTTCATGCCCAATAACTGCTCCGATTCCACCAAAGTTGATTGCATCATCAGCCTCAGGGGAGAAAAACGGTGGCTGCAAAATCGCAGCAGGGAAGACAATCTCGTTCAAACCTGGGTTGTAGTAAGCATTGACGGTTTGCGGTGTCATGTGCCACTCATCGCGATCGATAGGTGATCCGATTTTGTTTGCGTTGTAGTCAAACTGCCAGCGTGAAACATTCTTCACGTTCTGAATCAAGTCATCTCTAGTGATCTTGATTGAGCTGTAATCCTTCCACTTCACCGGATAACCAATCTTGGGAGTGAACTTCTTTAGTTTGATTAGAGCTTTCTCTTTAGTCTCATCGGTCATCCAAGGCAGTGCTTTAATGCTCTGCTCGTAAGCCTGAACCAGGTAATCAACCAGCTGATCCATTCGCTCTTTGGATTGGCGCGGGAAGTGTTTCTCGACATAAATTTGTCCGACCGCTTCACCAAGTGATCCCTCAACAATGGTGACAGCTCTCTTCCAGCGAGGACGATTAACTGGTTGGCCAGTTAACTTTTTGCCATAGAAATCAAAGCGCTCTGAAACAAATGCGTCCGATAGGTATGGGGCATAGCTCTGAATCACATCAACAATCAGTGCGTTTTTCATCGCCGAAAGATTTTCATCAGTTGCCAGTGAGGAAAGACCTTCGAAGAAGGACGGCATCATGATCACAGATTCATCAAATAGTTGCTTCGAGAAGTTGATGCCTTTGATGTATTCGTCCCAGTAAAGTTGCGGGGCTAGCTTTTTGAGGTCGCCAAGAGACTTTAAGTTGTAAGTTTTTTCAGCATCTCTACTCTCCACGCGATTCCAGTGGTGAGCAGCAAGCTTGTGTTCAAATTCGTAAACGCTCTTTGCTCTTGCTTCAGCATCGGCATAGCCAGCTAGTGAAAGCATGCGAGTTAGATGTGGAACATATTCCTTGCGAATGTCTTCGTATTTTTCATCGAAGTAATAATCGCGATCTGGTAGACCTAATCCCCCCTGATAGAAATGAACGAGGTATCGTTCTGGATTTCCGGGATCGTTGTCTACGTAAGAGCCCCAGAATCCTCCGAGTAAAACTCTTTCGAATTCACCAATCAGCTTGAACAGCTCTGCTACCGAACCAACCGCTTCAACTCTTGCTAAATCATCTTTGAGAGGTGCTGCGCCTAAAGCTTCAATTCTGTTTTCATCCAAAAAGCTGGCGTAGAGATCACCGATCTGCTGGCTCACACCAGCTTTGGGGTTAGCTGCTGCTTCTTCCAATATTTCCTTTACAGCCAGCTCTGAGTCATCTGCCAGCATGTGGAAAGAGCCAAAGACCGCCTTGTCTTCTGGGATCTCGGTGTTATCGAGCCAGCTGCCATTGACATGCCTAAACAGGTCATCTTGGGGTCTAATTGATTGATTTATCGCGGCTTTATCAAGCCCAGGGTTCATTGCCATGGGCCTAGTCTAGGCAATTGCTTGGTGGCTAAACTGGCCCCGTGCCACTAAACAAAATCATCCTCTACTACGCCTTTGCGCCGGTAGCCGACCCCAAAGCAGTGATGCTTTGGCAGAAGACATTGGCTGAATCGCTGAACCTGAAAGGTCGCGTGCTGATCTCAAAGCACGGGATCAATGGGACATTGGGTGGAGAGATGGAAAACCTGAAGAAGTATGTTCGCGAAACTCGCGAATACCCAGGTTTTGGCAAAACAGACTTCAAGTGGTCCGAGGGCACCGGCAACGACTTTCCAAGATTGAGCGTGAAAGTAAGAAAAGAACTAGTTGCCTTCACCACTCCTGATGAAATCAAAGTTGAAAAGGCTGGTGTAGTAAATGGTGGCAAGCACCTCAAGCCAGCAGAAGTAAATGCCTTGGTTGCAGAAAAAGGCGATGAGGTTGTCTTCTTTGATGGCAGAAATGCGTTTGAAGCCAAAATTGGCAAGTTCAAAAACGCTGTGGTTCCCGATGTGCAAACTACCCACGATTTCATTGCGGAACTAGAAAGTGGCAAATACGACCACTTGAAAGAAAAGCCAATCGTTACCTACTGCACCGGTGGCATTCGTTGCGAAATCCTGAGCGCGGTAATGATTAATCGCGGCTTCAAAGAGGTTTATCAAATTGAAGGTGGCATTGTCCGCTACGGAGAGAAGTTCCGTGACAAAGGTCTTTGGGAAGGCTCACTCTACGTTTTTGATAACCGCATGAACATCAACTTCTCAGAAGATGCCAAAACAATTGGTGAATGTGAGGCCTGTTCAGGACCCACCTCCACTTTCCGGAACTGCTCAAGTCTTGGTTGCAGAGATTTGATTTTGCTTTGCGATGCTTGTAACGAAAAGCTCGAGAACCTTAGTTGCCAACCCAGCCACACCAGGGGTAAACGACTTCAAGAAGTCGGCTAAGACGTGAAGCTCCGCTATAAGATCCTGCTTGGACTATTAGTGGTCTTGTTAGTTGGTCCTTTTCTGATTCCAGTTAACTCATCTGGAACACTCACCAAAGAAGCTGCTGCTGAAGAAGTGTGGGGATCGCAATCTCAGTTTGTTGAGTTAGCTGGCCAAGAAGTCCACTACGTAACTGCGGGAAGTCCCGCTTCGAAACGACTCATCGTGCTATTGCATGGTTTCGGAGCTTCTGCTTTTTCATATAAAGATGTCTTGGAACCACTTGGCGAGATTGGCTATGTGATTGCCTATGACCGCACAGCATTTGGTTTCACTGAAAGACCAACTACTTGGACTGGCACAAACCCCTATGGCCTTGATGGCCAGTTGGTGTTGCTTGATGAGCTTGTCACTGAATTTGGGGCTAATAAAGAGGTAATCATTCTTGGCCACTCAGCGGGTGGCAACGTAGCAGCGTCTTATGCCGAGAAACATCCAGAGAAAGTTCAACAGCTGATTTTGTATGCACCAGCGGTTGGGTTAGCAGGTGCTGGTAATTCAATTGGGTGGATTTTTGACATCCCCCAGATAAACCACCTTGGGCCTCTTCTAGTTTCAACTATTGCAACCAGCGGTTTGGATTTGCTCTATGAAAGCTACGTTGATGATTCCCAAATCACTGATGAAGTTATTGCCGGTTATACGGCCCCTCTGAAAGTGAATGGCTGGGAGAAAGCATTTTGGCTTTTCAACAAGGCACCGCGCAGTAACAATGTCGGGGAGCGAATCAGCAATCTAACAATGCCAACGCTGGTTATAACTGGTGATCAGGACACGGTGGTGGCAACCGAAGCTTCAGTCGAAGTGTCGAAGAAAATTCCAGGAGCAGCCCTCGTGATCATTCCACAGACCGGTCACCTACCAAATGAAGAGAAACCTGAAGAATTTGCCAATAGTGTTATTGAGTTCATTCAGGGAGTTGGTCGCTAAGTGCTTTACCGTTACAGCTTTGGTTTGCTGCGTCTAGCAATTGGTATTTCATTGCTGGGCAGCGTGGTTTGGCAAGTTACAGATCGATTGATTGCAAATCGGTTTAGACCAACTGAATACTTTGTTTTCTTCTCTATCGACTCCTCAATATTTGCAGGCGTTGTTGCATTGATTGGCGCCTATGTTCTTTTCAAGGGCAAAGAGGAATCAGATCGTCTAATGACGGTGAGACTGGTAGCTGCCGTCAGCATGATTATTGTTGGGGTGGTTTATCACGCTCTGCTTGGTGATGGCGCTGTCGATGCCAGAGACATCGGATATGAATGGCCAAGGATTCCTAATTTGGTAATTCACACCTGGGCACCTATTGCAGTTTTTCTTGACTACTTACTTTCCTATAAAGGTGGTCTGCCAAGGTGGCGGAAGGCATTGTGGGTAATTGTTTATCCGCTGGTCTGGCTTTCTTTCTCAATAGTCAGAGGTCTGCTAGATGGCTGGTGGCCATACTGGTTCATCAACCCAAACAGTGAGATTGGGATCACCGGCATGCTCACTTACATTCTGATTATCGCTATTTCCTTTATATCTCTGGGGTATCTGGTCTCAGGGGCCAGGATGTTTGTGGCCAGAATGGCTAGAAGGCTGAAACTGCGGAATTAGTTGTCCCCCGAAGGGGTTATTACTTCTTATGTTGAAAGAAGAAGTAGAACTAACAATGCTGGATGGCTCAAAGCGCTCATCCAAGGATTTTGCCGGCCAGTTGGTCATGGTTGTGAATGTGGCATCCAGATGTGGACTATCGCCGCAGTATGAGACTTTAGAGAAACTTCAGAAGAAGTATGGCCCTCGTGGCTTCACCGTTCTGGGTGTTCCTTCTTCCTCATTCAAGCAAGAGCTGAAGGACGATTCAGCAATCAACGAGTATTGCTCCACCACTTGGGGCGTTACCTTTCCAATGACATCTAAAGCTGATGTAAATGGTAGAAACCGTCACCCGCTTTATAAGCAGCTTGTGAAAACCAAGGATCGGATGGGTCTAGCGGGTCCGGTGATGTGGAACTTCGAGAAGTTCTTGATTTTGCCCGATGGCACAATTCACCGCTTCCGCCCAAAGACCCAGCCAGATGCGGAAGAGATTATTGAAGTTATTGAGGCAAATCTTCCTCGATAGTGTGTAGGCATGACAGTTGTCGTAGCCGCCATCATTCAAGATTCAGATGGTAATTTTCTCTGCGCGAAGCGTGGTGATTGGAAATCTCTCCCTGGAAAGTGGGAGTTTCCCGGCGGCAAAGCACTGCCCGATGAAGAATTATCTTCAGCTCTAATTCGTGAAATAAAAGAAGAGCTCTCGGTGGACATAAAAGTAATACGAGAATTTGATCGCACAACTACTGGGGATATTGAACTGGTTTGTTTTGTTTGTGATTTAGTTGGTGAAAGGCCAACTCGTTCCACCGATCACAGCGAACTTCGTTGGGTATCTGAAAAAGATTTAGCTTCACTAGATTGGTCAGAGGCAGATCTGCCTGCCGTCAAAAAGATTCTTATCCCCTACTGCTAACTAATTAGTCGCAAGGGGAATCTTAGATACTCGCTCTTCCAGGCAAGCTCCGGATACTTCCAAACCAAATCATCCGCCAGTTCTGCGAGCGCCGCCCAGAAAAACACTTGGGTTAGATCAACTGTTAGCTGAGTGATTGTGTCAGAGGGAAATGCTTTAC
>CAEZTO010000026.1_pt1 | contig 8769 bp, 9 predicted proteins | sample 7264241 | NCBI WGS metagenome assembly CAEZTO01 (sample SAMEA6813806, study PRJEB35770) | uncultured Aquiluna sp. | biome: Freshwater; feature: Freshwater reservoir; material: water | place: Czech Republic | collected 2017-08-18 | depth 0.5m m
AGTTGTCGTAGCCGCCATCATTCAAGATTCAGATGGTAATTTTCTCTGCGCGAAGCGTGGTGATTGGAAATCTCTCCCTGGAAAGTGGGAGTTTCCCGGCGGCAAAGCCTTGCCCGATGAAGAATTATCTTCAGCTCTAATTCGTGAAATAAAAGAAGAGCTCTCGGTAGACATAAAAGTAATCCGAGAGTTTGATTGCACAACTACTGGGGATATTGAACTAGTTTGTTTTGTTTGTGATTTAGTCGGTGAAAGACCGACCACTTCTACCGATCACAGCGAACTTCGTTGGGTTTCTGAAAAGGATTTAGCTTCACTGGATTGGTCAGAGGCAGATCTGCCCGCTGTAAAGAAAATTGTTATCCCCTACTGCTAGCCAATTAGTCGCAGTGGGAATCTTAGATACTCACTCTTCCAGGCAAGCTCTGGATACTTCCAAACCAAATCATCCGCCAGTTCTGCGAGCGCCGCCCAGAAAAACACTTGGGTTAGATCAACTGTTAGCTGAGTGATTGTGTCAGAGGGAAATGCTTTACCCAAAAACCTTCTAAGCAGTCTTGGCACCTCACCAACGCCGTGTTCAGTTAGCACTCCCCAAACTTCAAGTTCAATCTCGGCACACCTTCTAGCGTTCCACGCGAGTGCTTGATCTGAGTAATGCAGTAGGGAGCTGAGCATGACGGCATCTCGGTAGCGCACATCTTCTAACTGATCGAACAGTGGAACAAAGCGGTCCAGTTCATAACCAGCTTTCCTGAGATCCAAGATGTCGGGATAGGCAACAAAGCGATAGAAGGGGACGTGTGGTCTTACAGGTTGATAAGGCAGTGAAGTGAAGCTGGCGAGCAGAGGGTCAACGCCCAGCGCAGATGCACCCCAGTTATTGAAGGCCTCGTCTGGATAGGGAATCTCATCGAGTTCGCGCTTTTCACTCACCCGCTTATTGTCCCCTAATCTCAGTAGGTTTTTCTCATGGAATTCATCATCTTTTTGCTAGTGATTTGGTTCTTCTCCAGGATTTTCCGCAAGCGGACCAAGGGACCTGCTGATAAGTGGGAAGCGTTTGAAAGAGAAGCGGAAAAGCAGAAGAAGTTGCAGCAGCGCTATGACAACTACATGATGAGCTTGCCCGAGCTGCAGGGAGATGGCAGCTACTCTCAAAAGCTACGTGGCGAACTTGCCTACAAAGACACTCTTGATCAGTTTGGTGAATGGATTGAGCGCTACCACCCTGGTGAGGATGAAATCAACGTGATTGTTGAAGCGATTACCGCCAAGGATGGTGCCCTGCAGGTGCGGGTGGAAGCGGGAAATGCCGTGATTGGTTTCATCCCGCGTGAAGAGGCGGCGGAGTTTCACAAAGAACTAACTGCAATAGGTAAAGCTGCCAGGGTGGGAGCAAAGTTCTACTGGTCCCCACACGATGGAAAATCGTCTGTGAGTTTGGATGTGGTTAGGCCGCTAAGAAAGATTTAGCCAAGCATGTTGTGTAGAACAATGGTCGCATTGCGATCAGGTCCAACACCAATTGCAGAGATTCTGGTTCCGCTTAGCTTCTCTAGCGCTCGAACATAATCCTGCGCATTCTTTGGCAGATCTTCAAATTTCATAACGCCTGTGATGTCTTCTTCCCAACCTGGGTAAGTCTCATAGATGGGCTTAGCGTGGTGGAAGTCGGTTTGAGAGACCGGAACTTCGTCCACTCGCTTGCCATCAACTTCATAGGCAACGCAAACTGGAATCTCTTTGATGCCAGTTAGGACATCGAGCTTGGTTAGGAAGATATCTGTTAGTCCATTAATTCTTGTGGCATAGCGAGCAACAGGTGCATCAAACCAACCACAACGTCTTTCTCTGCCGGTAGTAGTTCCGAATTCGCCACCAACGCTTCTTAGTCGCTCGCCCCACTCATCAAACAGTTCAGTTGGGAATGGTCCCGCTCCAACACGAGTGGTGTAAGCCTTGAGAATTCCAATCACGCTCTTGATTCGAGTTGGACCAATTCCACTGCCGGTAGCAGCACCGCCGGCAGTTGGGTTAGAGGACGTTACGAATGGGTAGGTGCCGTGATCAACATCCAACAGCGTTCCCTGTCCACCTTCTAACAAAACCGTCTTTCCTTGCTCGAGAGCCTGGTTGAGAATTAGCGCGGTGTCGGCAACCATTGGTCTTAGGCGGTCAGCAAAACTCAATAGGTGGTCAACCACTTCCTGGGGCTTGATAGCTGCACGGTTATAAACCTTGAGCAGTAGTTCGTTCTTCTGCTTCAGTGCTCCCTCTACTTTTTGATAAAGGATGCTTGGGTCAAACAAATCTTGAACTCTGATGCCAAGGCGCCCCATCTTGTCGCCATAGGTTGGTCCAATTCCGCGACCAGTTGTTCCGATTGCTCGCTTGCCTAGAAAGCGCTCGGAAACCTTGTCAACTGTGACGTGATAAGGAGTGATGATGTGGGCATTTGCAGATATCAATAGCCGAGAGGTGTCAACACCTTTTTCGTTCAATCCATCGATTTCTCTAAACAAAACTTCGAGATCAACTACAACACCATTACCAATCACTGGTGTGCAGCCCGGGGTAAGAATTCCTGAGGGTAGTAGGTGAAGAGCAAACTTCTTATCGCCGATAACAACTGTATGACCGGCGTTATTGCCACCCTGGTAACGAACTACATAATCAACCTTGTCGCCAAGAAGATCTGTTGCTTTACCTTTGCCTTCGTCTCCCCACTGGGCTCCGACTAGCACGATTGCCGGCATGACTGACCCCTTTCAGAAATGGGGGAACGGCTGATTTCCCTAGTAATTCTAGCTAAAAACATGCTGCATTACCCAGGTGTGCATGGCAATTGCAGCAGCAGCTGATGCATTGATTGAACGAGTGGAGCCGAACTGGCTTATTTCTAGTACCTGGTCTGACGCATCCAAAGCTGGTTGCGATAGCCCAGGCCCTTCCTGACCAAATAACAAGATGCACTCTCTTGGCAGCTTGGTGGTTTCCAGTTGCTTGCAACCGGGTACGTTGTCGATTGCAATGATCGGTAGTGGTTTTCCGCCCTCGCCAGCCGTCTTGGTCCAGTCAACAAAGTCTTCAATGGTTGGGTGATGCATCACGTGTTGGTAGCGGTCGGTCACCATTGCACCACGTTTGTTCCATCTTTTGTTACCAACTATATGGACAGACGATGCCAAGAATGCATTTGCATTTCTCACAATAGAACCAATGTTTAGATCGTGCTGCCAATTCTCAATTGCAACGTGAAATGGATGACGCTTCGCATCGAGATCTCTAACAATCTCTTCCATCTTCCAGTAGCGATAGTTGTCAACTACGTTTCTGGTGTCGCCCTCTTGCAAAAGCTGGGGGTCAAATTTAGAAAAGTCCGGATGCTTAGTTGGATCACCCTGGTATGGCCCAACTCCCCAGGTGGGTTGAGATGTCGGCTTGGGTGTCTCGCTATTCACCACTACAGCGTAGAGCTAGGATTTGCTCATGACTAATCGTTCTCACATTGTCTCCTGGCTCACTGATATGGATGGCGTGCTCTGGCACGAAGGTAAGCCAATTCCTGGAGCCCAAGACCTAATTGAAAAATGGCTGAAGAACGAAACTCCTTTCTTGGTCCTAACCAACAACTCCAGCTACACCCCGCGTGATCTAGCAGCCCGATTGCAAGATGGTGGCTTGAATGTTGGAGAAGACCGCATCTACACATCTGCCATGGCAACCGCTGACTTCTTGGACAGTCAGAAACCCAAGGGAACAGCATTCGTAATTGGTGAGGCAGGAATCCTCACCGCCATGCATGAAATTGGTTATGTGATGACGGAAGTCAATCCTGATTTCGTGGTTCTTGGTGAAACTAGAAACTTGAGCTTCGAAGCGCTAACCAAAGCAGTGCGACTCATTGGAAAAGGTTCGAGATTCATTGTTACCAATCCAGATGTAACCGGTCCATCCCTTGAAGGACCAATCCCGGCAGCTGGTTCCGTAGCAGCGCTTATCACTAAAGCAACGGGGCGCTCTCCATACGTTGTTGGTAAACCAAACCCAATGATGTTTAGAAGTGCAATGAGAAAGATTAAGGCTCACTCTGAAACAACTGCCATGATTGGTGATCGCATGGACACCGACGTCGTGGCTGGTATTGAAGCTGGCCTTCACACCATTTTGGTTAGAACCGGTATCTCGAATGATGCTGAAGTTTTGAAATATCCGTTTAGGCCAACTGAGGTATTGAACTCTGTAGCAGATCTGGTTTAGACGTCCAACTCCTTGATGTATTTGTTAAAGGAAACAAATACACCGGCAATCAAGACTCCGACAGCTAAGACTGTGTAAACCGCACCAACACCATAGGCATCAACGGCCGCTCCAACTGCCACCATCGAAATTAGTGGACCAGCATTCCAAACCGTCATTTCCAAAGCAAACACACGCCCTCGCTTATCCGCCGGGATTCGCTCTTGGATAACCGTGTTGAGAAGTGGAAGCAGTGGTCCCCAAGCAAGTCCTAGGGTAAAGAAGAAAGTGACCATCGCCCACTGGTCAGGCAGTGTGCTCATTGGAAGCATTGACAAACCGATTCCAAGAATTCCAACTCTGAGAATGTTTGCGTAACTGAGTCGCTTGTGAATCCACTCGAAACCAAGTGCACCAAACACCGAAGCGAAAGCTGCAGCAGAAATTGCAGCTCCCAAGCCCTCTGGGTCTTCAAGTGCGTTGTAGTAAGCAGGAAGAACAACCATTTCGGTTGGAAGATAGATAACCGCAAGCGCCATAATCGCTGCCATCATGATGAAGATTGCAGGGTTTGAGAACAGCACCTTGAAGCCCTGCATGGCAAACACAAATAGATTGCCTTCGTCTTCCTTTACCTCATCATGCTGTTCTTGAGCACGAATAAAGATTGCAAACAGACCGCTCAAGATCGCAAAACCCGCGATAACAAAGAATGTGTTGGCAGAACCAATAGATGCAATCAAGAAAGTAGCTAGGGCTGGACCAACAGCAAAGCCGGAAGCAAATAAACCCTCGTGAATTGAGTTAGCTCTGTCAAGAGTCATGCCAGCAGGTTTTGCAACATCTGGAATCAAAGACTTTCTTGCGGTGCTTCCTCCAGGAGTGACGGCTGCTTTCATGATTCCAATTGCAATTAGCGCAGGGATGGTTAGCTGCCAAAGACCAGAAACAATTGGAATCAATAGCGCTACGAATCCAGCAATAATCTCTGCACCAACCGCGGTCTTTTGGCGGCCGAACTTATCGATAAAAGATCCAAGAAATGGTGCCAGCAAAAGAGTTGGGATGGCAGTTGATGCAACGACCAATCCAGCGCTAGTTGCACTGCCCGTAATCTCAAGCGCAATCCAAGGGATTGCAATAAATGTCATGGACCCAGAAATAACGGAAGCAACTGATGAGAGTTGCATGATGATAAAGGGCGCGAGCTTGCGCTGCACAATAACCTCGCTCATTAAAGACCCAGGTCACTCAGCGAGATAGCAGAGTAATACCTGAAACCCTTTGATTCTATCGCTTCTTTTGCACCGGTATTTCTGTCAACAACTGTTGCAATCGCTAGCACGTTAGCGCCGGCATTCATCAATGCTTCTGCTGCCGTGAGTGGTGAAGCACCGGTTGTGGAAGTGTCTTCAAGAACAACTACGCTCTTTCCTTTTACGTCTGGTCCTTCAACCTGTCGACCCATGCCGTGTTGCTTGGCTTGTTTGCGAACAACGAATGCGTTTAGCACGCGTCCTCTGGCAGCACCCTGATGAATCATTGCTGCTGCGACTGGATCTGCGCCCATCGTTAGACCACCAACGGCGTCGATGTGTCCAAGGTTGGCGGAATCAATCAAATCCAACATGACTTTGCCAATAAGCGGGGCTGCTTCATGATGAAGGGTTGCCCGCCGCAGATCAACGTAATAGTCAGCTTCCATGCCTGAAGAAAGGGTCACCTTGCCATGAACAACGGCGAGTTCCTTCACTAGCTCAACTAGTCGTGGCTTGTCTGGGGAGCTGAAAGTCATAGTTAGAGTTTAGAAGTGCAAATCGCAACCTGGAACGTCAACTCGGCAAGAGCTAGAACTGAGCGCATAGTTCAGTTCCTGCAGCGCACAAATGTTGATGTTCTAGCCATGCAGGAAATCAAGTGCAAGCCAGAGCAATTCCCCGTGGCAAGACTGGAAGAGATTGGCTACAAAGTCATTTCTCACGGCCTTAATCAATGGAATGGTGTTGCTTTTGCTTATAAGGCAGAACTTGAACCAGAAGACATAGAAACAGAGTTTCCCTATCAACCACAGTTCAAGGAAGTCACGGAAGCAAGAGCGCTAGGAGCAACATTTAATGGAGTGAGGCTTTGGAGTCTCTATGTCCCGCACGGCAGAGCTCTAGATGATCCACACATGCAATACAAGCTTGAATTTCTAGATCGACTTGCCTCTCATGCAAATGACTTGGTGAATGAGCACCCCGGTGGTCAGGTGGCTCTGATGGGAGATTTCAACATTGCACCGCTGGACAGCGATGTATTTGATGTTGCCTTCTTTGAAACGCACGTGTCAGCGCCCGAGCGTGAGGCGTTCTCAGCTTTTGAGCAAATTGGATATTCCGATTTACACCGCGACTTTGTTCCGGTTGGTTACACCTACTGGGACTACCAAGATCTTCGTTTTCCTAGAAACGAGGGGATGCGCATCGACTTTGTTCTATCTTCGCCTGAACTAACAGATCGAATTTCTGCTGGCAGCATCGAAAGAGATGAGCGTAAAGGTGAGACACCGAGTGATCACGTTCCAGTGATTAGCGTGTTGACTGACTAAGCCACTTCTTTCGCTCTGTTTCACTTAGTTTCTCGATTGAGTATCGCAACATGGTGCGAGGCATGATTGCTGAGTGTTCAGTCAAAAATAATCTCAAAGCCGAGAGATCCCGCTTTCCTGCTTCGCGAAGCATCCAACCACAAGCCTTGTGAATTAGATCATGCGGGTGCTTTAGGTGAAGCTGGGTGATTGTGAAAGTGGGCTGAAGATCATGCTCTCTAATAAATGCCCAGGTGAACATAATGGCTGCTCTTTGATTCCATAGGTTCTTACTCTTAGCCAGTTTCTCGAGAAACATAATTGGTTCTTTGCTATCAAGTAGGTACTCACCTAGATACGGTGCAGATACATCAATGAGGTCCCAGTTGTTCACCGCCCCACTGTTGATTAGTTTTAGGTAAAAGTCGAATAGCTTTTTGCGCTCTTCAGCTTTTCTACTCTTCTTGAACTGGTTGACCAAGATAACAGTGGCAGTGAATCGTTCCTCGTGAAATTTGCTCTTAGCTAGTTTCTCTATCTCGGTTAGAGAAAGTGCTGAGTACTTCTTAGCTATTGTGCGGGATTGAGGAACTTTCACACCAAGAAACTTGTCACCCTCGCCGTATTCACCTTTGCCGGTCTTGAAGAACCAACTCAGTGTTTCGGCTGTTTTCCTGTCTGCAATCTTGCGAAGCTCTTCGCTAACTTGCTTGGCGAGCAACTGAGTCATCGGCACTCACCTGCAATCCTTGCGAATCACCAGCTACATCAACTCTCACGAACGAACCGTCAGCAATAACTCCCGCTAGCAGGAGGTTAGCTAGCTTGTCGTCAATTTCTTTTTGCATTAGCCTGCGCAATGGTCTTGCACCATAAACCGGATCGTATCCGTGCTCAGCCAGCCATAGTCTGGCGTTTGGTGTTACTCCAAGCGTTAGTCTTCTCTGTTCAAGACGGCTGGTTAGTCGATCAATCTGCAGATCAACAATTGAACCCAGTTCTTCCTTGCTGAGAGCATCAAACAGAACGATGTCATCCAGGCGGTTTAGGAATTCTGGTTTGAAAGATGCTCGAACCATGTCCATCACTGCTTGGCGCTTCTGGTCATCGCTCAACTCGGAATCAATCAGGAATTGAGAGCCCAGGTTGGAAGTCATGATCAGAATTACGTTTCTAAAGTCAACAGTTCTGCCCTGACCATCAGTGAGTCGACCATCATCCAGCACCTGCAAGAGAATGTCGAATACTTCTGGGTGAGCTTTTTCAATTTCATCTAGCAACACAACTGAGTAGGGTCTGCGTCGGATTGCTTCGGTTAGTTGACCACCCTCGTCATAGCCGACATAGCCCGGCGGGGCACCAATCAATCTGCTGACGCTGTGTTTCTCGCCATACTCGCTCATATCAATACGAACCATTGACTTCTCATCATCAAACAAGAAGTGAGCGAGGCTCTTCGCAAGCTCTGTCTTACCAACACCAGTTGGGCCCAAGAACATAAACGAGCCAGTTGGCCTCGAAGGGTCCGAAATGCCAGCCTTTGATCTTCGAACAGCATCGCTAACTGCTTTTACTGCTCGCTTTTGACCAATCAGTCTCTTACCGAGTTCGCCTTCAAGCTGAAGAAGTTTTTGGCTTTCGCCAGCTAGGAGACGACCAGTTGGAATGCCTGTCCAAGCTGAGACAACTGCTGCAATTTCATCCTCAGAGACCATTTCGCCGACCATTCGGTCACGCTTTTCACCGTCTTGGCTTTCAGCTTCTTTCAGCTGCTTTTCTAATTGAGGAATCTCTCCATATAGAAGTCTTGACGCAAGCTCTAGATTTGCTTCGCGCTGAGCCTTTTCCGCTGCCACTCGAGCTGCATCAAGCTTGGTCTTTAGTTCACCAATCTTGTTTAGCTCACTGCGCTCTGCTTCCCAACGGGCTTGCAGCTGATCCAGCGTCTTTTGCTTTTC
>CAEZTO010000032.1_pt1 | contig 6576 bp, 6 predicted proteins | sample 7264241 | NCBI WGS metagenome assembly CAEZTO01 (sample SAMEA6813806, study PRJEB35770) | uncultured Aquiluna sp. | biome: Freshwater; feature: Freshwater reservoir; material: water | place: Czech Republic | collected 2017-08-18 | depth 0.5m m
TCGAGCGATGAAGAAGAGCACCACCGTGAGTGAAGTTTGCAAAACAGCCAAAGTTCCGGCGCTAACTAAATCTAATTGACGCAGGGCCACCTCTGAGATTTCAGTCTCTAGTGTTCTGATTTCTCCTCTACCAAGCGTGAGAACCAGCCCATAGCTGGTGGCTGAATACAGCGCCACTAGCAGCAATGCTGAAGCAATACCCGGTAGCTGTTGAGGAATTTCAACTAACCAGCGACTTTGCAGTTTGCTCGCGCCGTCTAACTCGGCCGCTTCCAGTTGCTCTTTCGAAACGCTGCTAGCTGCAACCACTCGAGCAATGAACCCAATGTTCATTAGAAGATGAGCAAAAAGAATCCAGCTAAATGCCAATCCAAAGTTCAGCTCAACTGGCTGCAGCGGCAGAATCGTTAGCCCAACCAAGAAGGCTGGCAAAAGAAATGGCAGAAGCAAAAAGGCAGAGACTAAATTCTTCAGTCGTTTTAGCGATGCTAGCCAATTGCCAACCGGGTAACCGAGCACAGCCGCTAGAACAGCACTGCTGATTGCCAGCAGTGCTGTTACCAGCACTAACTCGGTGTTAGTTGTCAAAGACGTCGGACCAGTCTTTCAACCAACGTTCGCGATTTTGGCTTAGCTCTTGAGCATCCCCGAGAGTTGATCGCGCGGGAAGAGCAAACTTTGCCCACGCCTCAGGAACTGCAATGCCTTCAACTGCTGGGTAGACGTACATCGCCTCTGGCACTGAGGATTGGAATGCCTCACTGACTAAAAAGTCGATCAGGGCAGTTGCTCCTGCAGGATTGGCAGCACCTCGAATGGTTGAGGCGTATTCAACTTGTCTGAAGCACTCGTCCAACAAGGCAGCAGTCCCAGCAACACCATCCGCCACTTCAGCAGATGGTGAAGATGCGTAAGACAGAACAATTGGACGGGTTCCACCATATCTTGTGAAGTCAGAGAAGTAAGCGTCTTCCCAACTGCTCGCCACCTTAACTTGGTTGTCTCGGAGGTTTCTCCAATACTCAAATGTCTGCATGTCGGTTTCAAATCCTGCAAAGGTAGTGGCAAGAAATGCCAAACCTGGTGATGAGAATCTAGGGTTTGTAACCACTGTCAGAGCTTTATACTCTGGATTAATCAGTTGACGCCAATTTGCCGGGGGAGTCAGATTGTTTTCCTTGAACCAGGCGATGTCATAGTTGAAGCAAACATCTGAGTAATCAATTTCAACAAAGTCCCCAGCCACAATTCCTTCTTTTTCCGCTAGGGATCTGAAGGTGTTGTCAATTCCAAAAACAACATCTGCGATAGGTGCATTCTTGGTCAGAGCTAACTGGTTGGTTAGAGTTCCGGTGTCGCCAAGTCGAATAATCTCCAACTGAAAACCGGAGGACTCTTCGAACTGGGCAATCAACTCATCGCTCATTGCGAATGAGTCGTGTGCTGCAAGGCGCACTGTTTCAACAGGTGCGCTGGTGCAGCCAGTTAGTAGTAGAAGTGTTGCTAGAGCAATTGCTTTTTTCAATTGCGTGCCTTTCTGTAGTTAGGCACGGGTGTCTCCCTTACGCTGGCATGACCCAGATCAGGTTCGACGGTCGAAGACGCTTCAGTCTTCCTCTCAGCCCGGTTATCCGGACTCCCGTGTTTGTAGCAATAACCAGCTTAGCTAGTGGACCATTCCCGCTTGCTCAGCAACTTCTTGCGAAGCGCTTTTCTCTCTCAACGGCACCTCTTTAATGAACCAGCTGATGACAAAGCCAACTCCAATGATGATGGCTGCTAGCAGGAACACCGACAGGGAGGATTCGATAAAGCCCATTCGGAAAGGCAGCGTCAATCGCTCATCAGCGTCAATCAAGAATGAACTGTCTTCGGTGACGCTGGTGGCAGCGGAAGGCCCTGCCTGGTAAACACCTAAGATTCCCTCATTGCTTGGGTTTTGCAAAACCGCAGGATCATTCAGCGCCTCACTAATTCCATTGGCAACCTCAGGTTTTCTAAAGGCCTCAGCAATCTTGTCGCCCACTTGACCAAACAGAATTGACATGAAGACAGCAACTCCCAAAGTTCCACCCATCTGGCGGAAGAAGGTTGCGCTTGAGGTGGCAACACCAATGTCTCTTGCCTCAACTGAGTTTTGGGAGGCCACCATAGTGGTTTGCATTAGCTGGCCAAGCCCAAGGCCCACCAACACCATTCCAATTGCAACAATCCAAAGTGGAATGTCTGCCTCTAGGAAGACAACCATATAGATGTAGCCAACAAAGAGAGTCGCCGTGCCGGTGTTGAAGAAGAAGCGATACTTACCAGTTTTTGCAGTGACTCTTCCAGCCGTGATGGTGGCAACCATCATTCCAAACACCATCGGCAGCATCATGAGTCCGGTGAGAGTCGGGCTAACACCATAAACAATTTGAATAATTAGAGGAATCACAATCATTCCTCCAAACATTCCAGCTCCAACTAAGAATCCCAGTACCTGAGTTCTCGCAAAGGTTTGTGATTTGAAGATTGATAGTGGGATAAGAGCGCTGTCTCCCATTTTCTTTTCAATCATTATGAACAGCACTATTCCAACTACACCTGTTACTGCCATGCCGATTGAAAGCGCAGAAGTCCAACCCCAAACTCTTCCCTGCTCGGCCAGCAGAAGTAGTGGCACGGTTGCCATGATGATGGCTGCTGCTCCCCACCAATCGATCTTTTGTTTTCTCGGAGTGTGTGGAACATGCAGGAAAGTAATCACCATTACCAGCGATAGCGCACCGATAGGAAGGTTCATTAGGAAGATCCAGCGCCAACCCTCAACAAACAAAAACTCATCAATGCCAGCCAGCGTTCCGCCAATCACTGGTCCCAGCAGAGAGGACGATCCGAACACCGCCAAGAACATTCCCTGGTAGCGAGCTCTTTCGCGCGGAGGTACTATGTCCGCCACAATCGTTAGCGCCAGTGCAAACAATCCACCAGCACCAACTCCCTGCAGTGCTCGATAGGCAGCCAGTTCAAACATGGTGTTCGCAAAGCCTGTGGTGACAGAACCAATAATGAAGATCGCAATTGCCGTTAGAAAAACTGGTCTTCGACCAAAGATGTCGCCCAGCTTTCCATATATAGGAGTGCTGACTGTCGAAGTTATTAGGTAGGCGGTGGTTGCCCAAGCTTGCAAAGAAAGACCACCTAGGTCATCTGCGATTGTTCTCATAGCAGCAGACACAACAGATTGATCTAGCGCTGCTAAAAACATTCCGGACATTAGTCCGATTAGAACTACCCAAATTTGTTTGTGTGTCATCGTGCCAGAGGCTGCTGCCTCTTTCGCGGCATCCCGTCTGGATTTATTGCTCAATACTTTTTCACCACTTAGGGTTGATAGGTGCCCAAGTCTACTCCCGCGCGACGCAGAACCCTCTTCGTGTTTCTGCCGCCAGTTTTGGCACTTATTGCAGGAACAATCCTGATTCTTCAGTCTTTTTGAAGCAGAAAAACTGTGTAGGCAACTGAAAACCCAAAACCAACCAGCGCATACAAAATCACAAACCAGTTCCAACCAGTCGGAATCAGCAAAGTGATGAGCCCCAAACCAAACGCTGCAAACTGCATCACTCTGGCTGAAAGCAAAACGCCCTTGTCTGATCCGTGCAGCGAAACCACCAACATGTTTCCTGTCAGGGCCACCAGAGTCAGTCCAATCATGCGCATTGACCAATCAAGGTCATTAGAGCCGGCCATCCCCAATAGATCAGTGAAGAACCTAGGAAGTGCAATTAGTAAAACTGCACTCAGACCAAACACCGTTGCGCCCGCTCGCAACACCAGTCTTAGCGATGAAACCTTCGATTGATTTGCCATGAAAGAAGATTATTAGGTGCCAACATTCCCCCTAACCTCTAATCTTGTGTCATGCCAAAAGCGCTAAAAATTGCCTACCTAGGCCCAGCCGGTACTTTCACCGAGCAGGCAGCCAGGCAACTTGGCGCGGACAATGAGCTTCTGCCAGTGGCATCAGTAACCCAGGCGATGGACGCAGTTATTGCAGGAACCGCCGATCGAGCCGTTGTCCCAATCGAGAATTCCATCGAGGGTGGAGTATCTGCCACCTCTGACGCACTGGCTGTCATGGGTGGAGTGCAAATCTTCGGTGAGTATATAGTTCCCGTGCGCTTTGATCTAATGGCGAAGCCAGGCACCAAACTTTCTGATATTAAAGATGTACTCACCCATCCTGTTGCCTACGCGCAGAGTAGAAAGTGGCTGGAGCAGAGTCTTTCTTCCCATAACCACATCCCTGCTGCCTCAACCGCTGCAGCTGCTAAAGCTCTCGCCGATGGAGCAGGAGCTGATGCAGTAATTGCAGCAACTGGTGCAGCCAAGCTTTATGGATTAGAAATTCTTGCCAGTGATATCGGTGAGAACAAAGAAGCACAAACCAGATTCATTGAAATTGGCAAGAGTTCCAAACCACAACCAAAAACTGGTAGCGATAAAACCAGTGTGATTGTTGAATTGCCACATGACCGACCAGGTGGCCTACTGGAAATGCTGGAGCAGTTTGCAGCGCGTGGAGTGAATCTTTCTCGAATTGAATCAAGACCAGTTGGTGATCGATTTGGAAGATATCGATTCAATATTGATGCTGAAGGTCACATCGAAGACGAAGCAATTGCCGAAGCGCTAATGGGTTTGCACAGATTCAGTCCAAAAGTTATCTTCCTTGGCTCTTACGCCAAAGCAGATAAGTCAGTGAGTGAACACCAGGGCAACAATGCAAACTCCAGCTACCACGCGGCACGCAAGTGGCTGGATGAGCTTCGCGGCTAAATAAGAATCTTCAAAGCTTTTCTCTTGAGGGAAAACTCAACCTCAATTACCTCACCCATCGGATCGCCATCTAATTGAATTGGCACCAGGTGGTGTGGTCTGATTCTGATTCGACTGCTGCTGAGATTTTCTAAAGTTTTCACATTGGCGGTGGCATCCATCCACTTTCTGCCAAGTGCAATTGGTCTCACCACATTGTTCTGCCAGGTGATGCGTGAAAAGAAGTCAATCCAGTTCCAGATTCTTCTCGGTCCAATCGCTGCCATGTCTAATACGCCATCATCCAGCCTCGCATCGGGCATCATCGAGATAGCTCCTGGCAGCAACCCCACATTCCCAACCAGTAGCGAGTAGCTCTTGAGAGTTCTGGTTTGTTCATTCAGAGTGACATCAAACTTTTCAAACTTCAGCGGCAGAGATCTAATGCCACCTTCTATATAGGCAATCCAACCAATTCTCTTTTTTAGCTCTGACTGTGTGTTCTGCATCAGCCGGGCATCCATACCAACACCAGCAATGCCGGTGAATAGGAATTCCTCTAATGTTCGATCTTCTCTCAAAAGGCGAGCGTGACCGAGGTCAATTTCATATGGCTTACCCGCCAGCGCTCTGTTTACTGCAGCTTCTAGCGTGAGAGGTAGCTTTAGGTTTCGAGCCAAGATGTTGCCAGTTCCAATTGGAATGATTCCCACCGAAGCACTGCTACCCGCTAACTCCTGCACCACTCTTCGAAGGGTGCCATCACCACCGGCCACCAGAATCTTTTTGTATCCATCAGCAAGCGCTGCCATGGCAGCCTTGCTGCCCTGGCTGGCTTTGTCGGTTGGCAGGAAGGTTGGCTCAGTGGCCAGTTTCTGGAATGGCTTTTTGATTTGGGCAAGGGTGATTTTCTGTGGGTTATAAATCACAGCGAGCTTCACCGCATCAGCCTAACCTTGCTAAAGGTAGGCTGTAGTTCGTGATCGACCTAAATCTGCTTCGCGAAGACCCTGAAAAGATTCGCGTTTCCCAGCGCCAGCGCGGGTCCAGTGTTGAGCTGGTTGATCAGGCAATCGAACTAGACAAGGCTAAAAGAGCCGCCCTAGCAGAGTTTGAAAAACTGCGAGCAGAGCAAAACGCTCACGGCAAACTAGTGGCAGCTGCGCCTAAAGAAGAAAAAGCCAAGCTAGTCGAACACGGTCAGCAGCTGGCGGTTGGCGTAAAAGCAGCTGAGGCTAGAGCCAATGAAGCTGATCAAAAACTCTCACAGCTTTTGATGAAGATAGACAACGTCGTCATTGAAGGAGTTCCTGCCGGTGGCGAAGAGAACTTCGTTGTTATCAAAGAAGTAGGAACCAAACCAAACTTTTCTTTTGAAGCCAAAGACCACGCGCAACTGGGTGAGCTGCTGGATGTCATTGACATTGAGCGCGGTGTGAAGATCTCTGGATCACGTTTTTATTTTCTCAAGGGCTGGGGAGCAAGACTAGAGCTGGCAATGATGCAGCTGGCACTCGACCAGGCAGTCAAAGCAGGATTTACACCTCTTATTACTCCAACTCTGGTCAGACCAGAAGTGATGCAGGGAACTGGTTTCCTAGGTGAACACTCAGCAGAGATTTACTACCTTCCTGACGATGAGCTCTACCTGACTGGCACTAGTGAGGTAGCTCTCGCTGGCTATCACGCTGATGAAATCATTGAAGATTTCGATCAGCCCATGAGATACGCCGGCTGGTCCACCTGCTACCGAAGAGAAGCTGGCAGCCACGGCAA
>CAEZTO010000034.1_pt1 | contig 6005 bp, 4 predicted proteins | sample 7264241 | NCBI WGS metagenome assembly CAEZTO01 (sample SAMEA6813806, study PRJEB35770) | uncultured Aquiluna sp. | biome: Freshwater; feature: Freshwater reservoir; material: water | place: Czech Republic | collected 2017-08-18 | depth 0.5m m
ACGCGCAATTAGGTAGATAAGGAAGGAGATGGTGGTGACATACGGAGAGATGGGCAGGGTTCCACCCAACGCCAATAGCGTTCCACCAACCATTGCTATGAGTGCAAACAGCACGCTCAGGATTGGCACCACTATCTGCGATGAGGAAAGCCTTAGCGCTGCGGCAGCAGGTGTCACTAGAAGTGCCAGCACCAGTAGCGCTCCGACAATCTGCACAGCGGCTGCAACAGCCAGTCCCAGCAGCATGATGAAGATGATGCCGAGCAGCCTGGCGTTTACTCCCCTGGCAACTGCAACCTCTGGGTCGAGCGAAGCAAAGCTCAGCGGTCTCCAAATAACCAGCAAAACCGAAATAACAATCAGCGAAATGATGGTCATCGCACCCAGCTTTGGATCATCCACCGCAACAATCTGTCCGGTTAGAAGCCCAAACTTGTTAGCTGCTCTGCCCGGATATAAAGCGAGCGCAAGGATTCCAATTCCTAAACCAAATGGCATCAAGACAGCAACAATCGAATTTCTATCTCTTGCCTTGTCGCCGAGTAAAGCAATGATCAGTGCTGCTAGGAATGAACCGAAGACCGAACCAAAAACAACGTCCAAACCAATCAGCAGAAAGACTGCTGCTCCTGCAAATGAGAGTTCCGAAATTCCGTGCACAGCAAAAGACAGCTCGCGATGCATTACGAAGACGCCAACCAATCCACCAATTACTGCAAGCAGTGCTCCGGCCAACAGTGAATTAAAAACCAAGGGAATTAGCTGGTCGTAGTCAGAGAAGTTGATGATGTCAGAAAAATCAATCATTTCCACTCCTCCTCATCGTGATGCTGGTGATCGTGTGCTCCCAAAACAACGATGCGACCTTGGTTTCTTACAACGTCAATCTCTGTTCCATAAAGCTTGGACAAAACATCACTGCGCATAACCTCATCGGTAGTTCCAATCGAATGTTTACCTTGCGCTAGGTAGATAACCCGGTCGACATAATCGATGATTGGGTTCAGATCGTGAGCCACGAAGATCACGGCAGAATCAAGTCGCTTTCGCTGCTCGTTGATTAGCTCACTGATTCGTTGCTGGTGATTGAGATCGAGTGCGCTGAGGGGTTCGTCGGCTAGCAAAAGCTTGGGTTGAGAAATGATTGCCTGAGCCACTCGAACCCGCTGCATTTCACCGCCGGAGAGTGAACCGACCCGCTTATCGGCTAGATCTGTGGCATCTACCTCCGCGAGCGCCGCTGCGACTTTCTCGGCAGCTTTTCTTTCACCGGTAAAACCAAATTTGTGGCCATCCAATCCGAATCGAACTGCATCCTTCACCAGCAGCGGAAGACCCTGATCGCTTGCTCTGTGTTGAGGAACATAACCCAGAAGGTGGTTGTTCTTTCCGGCAGGTTCACCAAAGAAACTGATACTGCCACCGGTTAGCTGATGCGAACCGATGATGGTTTTCAGCAGCATTGACTTACCCGAGCCATTGGCACCAATTAGTGCCACAAACTCTCCCGGCTCAACGCTTAGGGACAGCTCGGACCAAAGCGTCCGCTCACCAAAAGCAAGCGAAGCGTTTTGGATTTGAAGCAGTGACACTAATAAACAGCTTCTTGCAGCTGGTCCAAAATGCTGGCCATCCAATCCAGATAATCCTGGTTGGGATCGGTGATGAGCTCACTGAGCTTTAGCACTGGCACGCCTTCACTAATTGCCAAACGCTCTAGCTGCTCGCTAACCTGATCAGTCACCTGCTGGTTCACTACCAGCACAGAAATTAGTCCGTTTCGAATGAGATCCTGTGCTCGCTTCAGCGCGGTGGCGGGAACTTCGGTTTCCTCTTCAACTGCATCAGCTAGTGCCTCTGGAGTTTGGTTAGTGAAACCTGCATCCTCTAGCAATAGATTTCCAACACCTTCAGTTGCTAAGAATCCAGTTCCTTGTGTTCTTTCACGGACTGCTTCAATTCTGATTTCGAGATTTGCAAGTTCAGAAATAAAGAAGTCGTACTTCTCAGTTACGGCAGCGGAAGATTCTGGACGAAGCTCGATGATTGATTCTTTGATCATGTCAGCGGCTTTAGCGACCATTTCCAGTTCATACCAGATGTGTTCGTTGCCGTGTTCGTGATCGTGGCCGTGTTCGTGGCCGTGTTCTTCGCCGTGTTCGTGGCCGTGGCCCTCTTCCGAATGCGCTTCACCGGAATGTGCTTCACCGGCATGCGCTTCACCGGCATGAATGTGTTCGCCCTCAACAAGCTTGAGGAAAATTCTTTCGCCTTCACTGGCTTCAACGAGCTGAGTTAGGAAGTCGTCATAGCCACCGCCATTGGCGATTACTAAATCAGCTTCAGAGACAGCTAGTTGATCTCTTGCGCTTGCCTCATAAGAGTGAGGGTCTTGCATTGGATCGTCAATGATTGCTGTCACCTCAACCCATTCACCGCCAACAATTTCAACTACTGATGCCCAGACGTTGGTTGATGTCACAACCTTGATCTTTCCCATTTCGCCTTCGCGAGTGAGGGTTGGGTTTGGGTTGGCTGGATCGCCACTATTGGTCCAGTTGATGTAGATGGTGTAGAGACCGACAGCCATAAAGGCTACGAGCAGTGCCGCACCTATTGATTTCATCCATGATCGCATGGGTAAAGCATAATCCTTATTGACAATGATTGTCAATAAGGATTAGTCAAGTAATAAGGCCGGTTCCTCGATCACGCTGGCCACGTCCTGCACGAATCTAGAGGCCACATCCCCGTCCACCACCCGATGGTCAAAGGTGGCGCCAATGGTGGTGACATGTCTAACCACGATCTCGTCATCCACCACCCAGGGCTTTTTCCTAATTGACCCGAGGGCAACTATGGAAACTTCGCCTGGATTCAAAATCGGGGTTCCGGTGTCAACACCAAAGACACCAATGTTCGTAATGGTGATTGTTCCATTAGCCATGTCTTCTTGCGTAGTTTTGCCATCACGAGCAGTTGCAGCAAGTTGTTCGATGGCCTGAGCGAGTTCCAACAGATTCATCTGATCGGCATCTTTAATGTTTGGAACAATCAAGCCTCTTGGTGTTGCTGCTGCGATTCCGAGGTTCACAAAATTATGAACAATGATTTCGCTGTCGGTCCAAGTTGAGTTAACCATTCGGTTTCTTCTGACGGCCCAAATCATCGCCTTTGCCATTATCAGAAGTGGCGTTACCTTGATTCCGGCAAAGTCAACGGAGTTCTTTAGTCGCTTTACATATTCCATGGTTCTGGTTGCATCAACGTCAACAAAGATGCTGACGTGTGGTGCGGTGAAGGCACTCTTAACCATCGCGGTAGCAATTGCTTTGCGAACTCCCTTGACTGGAATTCTTTCTTCGCGCTCGGTTGGTTGAGCTGGTGTTGTCAGGTTTTTGAATACTGAAGCTTGCGATGCTGCACCAATTACATCTTCACGAGTGATCTCACCGTGCATGCCGGTGCCAACCACAGCCGAGAGTTCAACTCCGAGTTCTTTAGCGAGTTTTCTAATTGGTGGTTTTGCCATCGTGGCGTCCGTTGCAGCGGCAGCTCTAACCATGGAAACTGGAATTGCGGTTGATATGGGTGCCGTCTTTACTGCTCTTCTTCTTGATTTTGCATCACCGGTGTCGCCATAGCCAACCAGAGTTGGAAGTTTGTATTCAGCACCCGTGTCTTCTTCTTTCACAAGTTGCGGAGCAGCTCCGGAAACACTGACAGCGATTATTGGTGTTCCAACTTCAACGGTGTCGCCCTCTTGAACCAAAAGTTCTGAAACCTCACCCTCGAATGGGCAGGGTAGTTCGACAACGCTCTTAGCGGTTTCAATCTCACAGATTGTTTGATTGACAGAAACTTTGTCACCGGGGGCAACTTTCCAGGAGACAATCTCGGCCTCGGTCAGGCCTTCGCCGACATCTGGCAGTGGAAACTTGGCGATTGTCATGGTTTTACCCTAGTAAGCCATAGCTCGGTCGACTGCTTCCAGGATGCGATCAGCATCTGGCAGGTATTCCTCTTCCAGCTTGGCGGGCGGGTAAGGGGTGTCAAAACCGCCCACTCTGAGCACCGGAGCTTCTAATGAATAGAAAGCATGCTCAGCGATGCGGGCTGCTATTTCACTCGAAATGCTGACATTGGTTGGAGCTTCGTGAGCGATAACAACCCGGCCGGTTTTTTGTGCCGATGCGATCAAGGTTGGGTAATCGATCGGTGAAAGCGATCGAACATCAATTACCTCAATACTGAATCCTTCCTCTGAACCAATCTCGGCTGCTTGCAAAGCGGTTGAAACCATTGGGCCATAAGCCAGCAGCGTGACATCGGTTCCTTCGCGCAGCAGTCTTGCTGAGTGCATTGGCATGGGAGCGGTGTCTAGGTTGACTGGACCCTTCTGCCAATATCTGCGCTTTGGTTCTAGAAAGATAACTGGGTCTTTAGATTCAATTGCCTGCTGAATCATCCAGAAGGCGTCATTGGGATTGGACGGCGTTACAACGCGAAGGCCTGCTGTGTGAGCGAAATATGCTTCTGGGCTTTCTGAGTGATGTTCAACCGCACCAATGCCGCCGCCGTAAGGAATTCTGATTACCACTGGCATTGCTTGATAACCCTCTGATCGTGAAGTTAGTTTTGCCAGCTGCGTAATGATTTGATCAAAAGCTGGATAGATGAAACCATCAAACTGAATTTCAGTTACCGGTTTATATCCGCGCATTGCAAGACCGATTGCTGTTCCAACAATTCCTGATTCTGCAATTGGGGTGTTGAAGATTCTGTTGGGACCAAACTCATCCAACAATCCTTCGGTGACTCTGAACACTCCACCTAACTCCGCAACATCTTCACCGAACATCAAGACCTTGTTGTCTTTCTGCATTGCTCTTTGAAGACCCATGTTGATTGCTTTAGCAATTGCTAGATCGCGATAGTTACTCATGCGACCCCATTTGCTGCTCATAGGCTTTTAGCCAAGCCTTTTGTTTTTCAATCTCTGGGTGCGGATCGGAGTAAACGTAATCAAAGATGTTTTCTAGTGGTGGCTTGGTGAGCGCAAAGGTTTGCTCTCGAATTTCAGCGGCTAGCTGATCACCAGCGTGCTCAACCTCTTCAAAGAAGTCGTTTCCGATTCCTTGTTTGCGCAGAAAGATTTCATATCTCTTTATTGGATCTTTTGCTCTCCACTCATCCACCTCTGCCTCGTCGCGATACTTGGTTGGATCGTCCGAGGTGGTGTGAGCGCCAATGCGATAGGTGAGTGCTTCGAGCAGGAACGGCCCGGCCCCTTCACGAATTTCATCCATGTGTAGTTTGGTTGCCGCATAGCAGGCCAATACATCGTTGCCATCAATGCGCATGCCGGGAACTCCAAAGCCTTCACCTCTTCTATATAGAGGAACCTTGGTTTGGCTGTTGATGTTCGCTGAAATTGCCCACTGATTATTTTGAATAAAAAACATGATTGGTGCTTCATTAACAGCTGCGAACAGCAGTGCTTCGGAAACATCGCCTTCGGCTGTTGCGCCATCTCCGAAATATGAAATGACCGCCAAGTCTTCAGCAGGATTGCCAGAGGCAACCTTGCCATCCAGTTTCACTCCCATTGCATAACCAACCGCATGCAACACCTGGGTGCCCAGAACAATTGCATATAAATGGAACCTGGTTTCCTCCGGATTCCAACCTCCGTGGTTGACTCCGCGCATCATCTTCAAAATTGACATCAGCTCAACGCCATGGGTGATTGCTACGCCGTGTTCGCGATAGCTAGGGAAGATGTGGTCGTTTTTGCCAACGGCATAACCAGAACCGATTTGAGCTGCTTCTTGACCAATGGCTGGCACCCATAGTCCCAGCTGGCCCTGTCTTTGCAGTGCAATGGCTTCTTGATCGAATCTTCTGATTCGAGCCATGTCTTTATAAAGAGTTTTGAGCTGAAGCTCAGAAAGAGAATCAATAATTGCCCCGTAGCGAGCGAACTCCTTTTCCACACCATAAAC
>CAEZTO010000040.1_pt1 | contig 4710 bp, 3 predicted proteins | sample 7264241 | NCBI WGS metagenome assembly CAEZTO01 (sample SAMEA6813806, study PRJEB35770) | uncultured Aquiluna sp. | biome: Freshwater; feature: Freshwater reservoir; material: water | place: Czech Republic | collected 2017-08-18 | depth 0.5m m
GGCTTCTTTGAAACCTCACTTGCCGCCTATGGACAGGAACACCAACCATGTCCACGCTGTGGCCGTGAAATTCGAAGAATCGCATTCGGGAACCGCTCATCCCACTTTTGCCCTAAGTGTCAGCGGCCAGCATCATAAAAATGACCACGAAGGTCATGGAGTAAGGGCAAGAGTTTCACCATACTTAACCCGTGCGCAGAAAGCTCCCGGTGTTGCTGTCCGTAGTCCTCAGCCTTTCACTTGTTGCTGCTCCATCCTTTGCATCTGTTAAGGCAGGGGCCAAGTGCACTAAAGCTGGAGCAACTGCAACGGCAGCGGGGAAGAAGTTCACCTGCATTAAATCCGGCAAGAGGCTTGTCTGGAATAAAGGTGTGACGATCAAGGCTGCTTCAAAACCAGGTCAAGCTCCAACTAAAGTTCTACCTGCAGTTCCTTCAACTGATGTGCCACGGCAACCTGAGCAAAAGGCGGAAGTAAAAAACATACTCGCTTTAGACCCTAGAGTTTCGCCCCGAGCTGAGCTAACAGCTCTAACTCTATGTCGCACACCAGATCAAACTCCTGATTTCGCGCGAAATGGTGTCACTATCAATCGGAATGGTTTTCCTCGACCTCCTGAGAGCGCCTATGGAAAGAAGTCCGGTCGAATACTTGTAATCCCGATGGTATTTAATGATCTTCCATTTACTGCTCAAAAAAACCCAAGCAGGCCATCGGCAAAGGTCGATCTTGAAGCTCTGCAACAGGTGATTCCATATGTAAAAGATTCCTTTAAAAAGGTTTCAGCGGGACGTTTTGAAATTCAAATTGATATTCTCCCTCAACCTGAGTGGTGGGTCTTCAATCAAAACAATCCATTATTAAGTGGCTGGGGAATTAACAACTTTCCGAAAGTCATGGATTTAGTGGAGACACAAAAGTCCGCATTTAAATTTGATTCTTATGACACCTATGTGTTTATCACCGGTCTCGGAGCACCTGGTCAGGCTGGCCTTGGTGCAGCACAAGCAGCCTTTAGAGAACCCAACAAAAATGGGAAAGATGGATTTTTCAATGCTGTATTGATGGCGGGCACTTGGGAGAACAGTGGAATCTGGGTCCATGAATTGGGACACTCCATGTATGCATTTGAAGACCTGTATCTCTTTGATCAAACCACCGATCCTGGCAAGGCACTTGGAATGGATGTACCCATGAAGTGGGATCTCATGGCTAATGCTGATCGTTTGGAGTTACTCGGTTGGAACAAGTTAATGATGGGATGGCTCGAAGACTCTGAGGTTCGCTGCATATCTGACCAAAAAACTTCCATTCACTATCTCTCAAGTATTGATACCTCCAATGAAAATAAGCTGCTGACCATAAATCTTGCTCCAGGGGTCACTCTCGCGGCCGAGGCCCGTTCTTGGACCTCAAGCAACAACGGGCTACTTCTTTACATCATTAACACAAATACAAGTCACGGTGCAGGTCCAGTGCTTGCAGAAAAATCCTTGATGTCTAAGGGTGAAGCAAAATCTCTGCTTGGTTGGCGTGTTTCAGTTTTGGAGACGGACGCAGATGGAGTCCTGCTTGAAGCTGTAAAGACGGATATTGATAAGTTCGTTCCACCTGCGCCTAGACCTCAACAGGGCAATCCGATACCGCCAAGTTCATCAATTAAAGTGACAAAGAGCGAAGTTGTTCCAAATGGTTATTTGAAGGCTCGAGCAACATTTGAAGTTCAAGGTCATAAGTCTTATCGTGTTTATGTCACGGCCACGGATGACTATCAGAAGGTCTACTTTGAGTCCGGCTACTTAAATGACGATCGCACATCTTTAGCAGTAGATATCACCGGCTTAGTTTGCAGTAAGCCGCTTCGAACGATGATGGAGTTCTATACAGAGAAAGATGGAAAAGGTGAGCGCTTGGCAATGGCCAACTTTGAGCTCAAGAACTTGTCCTGTGAAGATCCGGCTAGAAAGCCATAATCATGATCAAGAAGACTCCTCTTCTCATAATCCTGGTCTTGCTTTTAACTCTCGCAACACCAGTCCAAGCGGCAACTCCTAAAGCAGGAGACAAGTGCACCAAAGCGGGAGCAACAGCAACGGCGTCTAGCAAGAAGTTCACCTGCATCAAATCTGGCAAGAGACTTATCTGGAATAAAGGTGTAACTATAAAGGCCGCACCAAAGCCAAATCTGAATCCTGTTTTCAAACCCGTAGAACCAACACCAACTCCAACACCTGTTGTGACACCAACACCGTCCCCAACTCCTACCCCTATACCAACGCCAGCAACTCCGCCAATGAGTATCAGTGAAAAACTCTGGTCTAGGGGAGTCAACGGAGTTTTCCCAATTGAGAGCGAGAAGTACCCGATCCCCACTGAGGTTGCCACAACTTGGCAAAATGCTTATGCCAATCGCGATGGAATTCCATATCAAGCATGGTCAGCAATTTCCAAGAACATTGCAACATCACCAAGCAAACTTGGTGCGGTAGAAATTCTAATTGGCCCGAACACTGTTCCAAACTTTGCGGACTTCAAGTTGCGAATGGAGCTGGTTTCCAAAGCACTGCCTAAAGCTAAGAATGTGAGCAAACTCAGGCTCTTTGCCTTTAACTTCAAAGATGCCGATTGGGCGGATGCAACCTTCAAGCGCATCTACGCAAATGAAACTCAAGCTTTCAGGAATCGCCATGCTAATGCAGTATCAGAGTCTTGCCCAAAACAAAGGGAAGCCTGTTTTCAGCAAGCATTTGTGGACTCCAATCTTGAAGGCATAATTTTTATTGGAATGACCGATAAAGGTTCACGCGAACAACTCACTCACACATTCTCTGAAAACGCACGTACATTTCAAGGCGTCGTAATTGGTCATGAGTATTTACATACGATTCAGCGTGTGATTCTTGGAGATCGTTGGTTTCAACAATCACTTGCTTCACCCAGTTGGTTCAACGAAGGAATGGCTGTCTTTATTGAAAATTCCGCCGCAAACAATGCAACCTTTGATTCCTTCATGCGATTTCGAGCCGTTGACTCGGCGGCTTTACACCCAGAATGCCCATATAGTTTTTGCGTGAAGTTGGCTAAACAGTCTGTCGAAAATTTTCTTTCGATATACAACTACTCTCCAAGTTGGCCATCCATCCCATACGAAATGAAGTACCCAATGAGCGCACGCCTAATTGAGGTTCTGGTGGCACTAAAGGGTCCGGATGCATTAACGGATATCTATGAAAACATAGCTCTCGGAAAGAACTTTGATCAAGCCTTCCAAGACGTTTACGGAATCTCTTACGAATCCGCAAAGCCAATACTTGCCAGCATCATTGTCGATCAAATTGCAGCAGGTAAATAGGGGCAATAGGTTGTAATGGGCAACTAGCGCAGTGCCCAGACAAGCCGCTTACCCTTTTTAACACAAACAAACTTCACTTCTGAGACCGTCCTTGATGACCTTAACTTGGAGCAACTCTTACCTACATTTTGTTTCTTGGCTAAATCCTGACTCTTCTTTTTCGCCGCTAACAACGCTGCATCAGCAGCTACTTTCGCCGCAGCCTCTGCGGCAATCTTTGCCTCGGCCTCTAACTTAGCTTTGAGTTCTGCCTCAACCCTTGCTCTTTCATCTGCATCTTGCTTAGCCTTGAGCTCCCGAGCAACTCTTTCTTCTTCTAACTTCGCTGCCTCTAACTTTTTTTCATTGGCAACAAAATCTTCAGCCTCTTTGATCAAGCTAAGAAACTTGTAAGTAGGGTTAACACCGGACATCCCACCATGTGGAGCAAATCTTGTGAAAGAGCCGTTGCAGTTTGTGATTCCTGCTTGGGATCCGCCAGCAGCACCTATGTAATACCGAACATTGCCTTTCTGAACGAAAAACCCAGAACCAGAATCGCCGTCACAATTGGACCCAGTCTTTTCATTATTCGGGACTCCTAGATCCAAAATTGTTTGGTTTGGCTGCATCCACCCTGGGTAAGCGGCATAGTACTTTCGTAAGTCCTCACCACTCACGAGAACACTTGTCATCTTGTGAGGAGATTGACTGCTGCGCCACTGTAAGTCTTTGCGCGAAGATTCATTTTGAAAGCCGTAGCCCACCATTTCTACAGGAGCCTTCTCTCGAATGAAGGATTCGATGTCAGCAGCCGAAGCAACTTCAACTTTATTCTGCACGGGCATACTTTCGCGCAGAATTATGATCGCGAAGTCATCAACCCTTGTGTTGTCGGTTCCAACGCGTGTTCTATAAGTTGGCGCTGTAAGAACTTTTTGAGCAAAATATCTCTTGTTGTTTGGTCCATTTTTCACGCCAGGTGCAAACAAATATGCATCCCTTGCAAAGTTATCGCCAAAGAATTCAACCGTGTGAGCAGCAGTGAAGACGATTCGATCAGAATACAGAAAGCCACTGGCACCCATAACCCAGACAGCATTTGGATCACCGGTTGCATCCTGTCCAAATTCCACGCCTTCAGCGCTCATTGGCGCTAGAAGAGCTAATGACAATACCGATGCAACAATGGCCAGGCGCTTTCTCATAGCCGAAAAATACGCCACGGCTCTGACAGTAGGGAACACCTCGCCCACAATTGCCTGGTCAAAATAGCAAAAGCCCCACAGAGATTAATCTGCAGGGCTTTTGTGTAAAGCGTAGTTGTGACACAACAGCAATAACGTATCACCTTATCCACATGAATTTCCGCTGATGAA
>CAEZTO010000046.1_pt1 | contig 3051 bp, 2 predicted proteins | sample 7264241 | NCBI WGS metagenome assembly CAEZTO01 (sample SAMEA6813806, study PRJEB35770) | uncultured Aquiluna sp. | biome: Freshwater; feature: Freshwater reservoir; material: water | place: Czech Republic | collected 2017-08-18 | depth 0.5m m
AGTTCTGGAAATTCTTCCTTGAGTTGAACTCGGATTTGTCTAATTGCACGACCAGCGAGATAGCTTTCCGAGCCAATGACAAAGATCACCGGTGCAGGCTTAGCTTCATACCAATTGATAACCGCGTTCACGCTGAGAGTTTACCCCCGATGCGATAGAGCAATTGGCCATCAAATGCGATGGCAATTGGGCCGTGCAGGTCCGTTCTCAATACCATGCCAGCTGATTCGATCAGGTTGAGTGCCCTGCGAGTTGGGTGTCCGTATCTGTTCTCCCCCACTAGAAATAATCCATAGTCTGCACGAATCAATTCGTAGAACTTCGCGAGCTGATCGGCTGAGCCGTGGTGGGCAACTTTAACAATCAACTCTCGCTGAGCTAACTGGTTCAGAAGACCCTGCTGTTGCCTATAGATTCTCAACTGCCCCGCTTCACCCAAGTCTCCTAAAGTCAGTAAAGAAAAACTGCCAAAGTCAAAGACCATGGCAACAGATGCATCATTACTGTCAACCGCATCCCTTGCGCCCGAAGAGGGAGAAATCACCAACCAACGAACATCACCTAGTACTCCCTGCATCCCTGTTTCTGCGTGAGTTGTATTGATGCCAACGCTTTCAATCAATTGAGTAGATCGCTCAACAATTGACCGGCTGTCCCGAAATGGACTCACCAGGACTTGGCCGGTTAGCTTGTCGATGACCCCAGACAACCCAGCCACATGATCGGAATCAAAATGTGTCAGGACAAGTAGCTCTATCGAATCGACCTGAGCATCTTGCAAACACCGAGCAACTTCCTCCGGATCGGGGCCAACATCGATAAGTGCAGTCTGGCCTTGACTGCGCAGAAGCAACGCATCCCCCTGGCCGACATCGCAAGCATATATTTGCCAATCACCTGCAAAGCTTCCGCGCCGATGGAGATCAGTGCCAATCCAACTAATAGTGAAGATTAGAACTGCTGCTAAACCGTGTTTCGCAAGACCTTGTAAGTGATTACCTCTGAGATAGAGCGTAAGAAAGATGGCAATTGCTACTGCCGTTCCGATCCCCCATACTCCTGGCAAATAATGCATTCGCACTAGTGGCAGATCACTCAATGTGCCAGCAACAACAACAATCCATTGGGCACCCAGTGATGCTAGATAGCTAAATAATGTAGCGAATTCAGAGTTGACTGCTGAAAAGAGGACACTCAACAGACCCAAAATTGTTATTGGAGCAACTGCAACCTCAACAAGTAGATTCGCCAAAACCGAATACACCGGAAGCGAGGGCTGAAGATACAAGATTATGGGAAAGGTATAAATCTGGGCGGAACTAGTAGCTGCTATGCCAGCGGCCAAAACCTTGTTCATTCGAGATTCAAGTTTTTGATACATCACCGGAGCAAGACCAACTAATCCGGCAGTTGCGAAAGCAGACAGTCCAAAACCAATGTCAGTTGCGAGTCCAGGATCAACTATCAAGAGCAGTAATACAGCGCTCGATAGAGCATAAATTGGGTTACTACCTCTGCCTAACCAAAGCCCTAGCATCACAAACACTGCCATTGTGGCGGCACGAATTACTGAAGATTCTGGACCAACCAGTAGCACGTAACAACCCATCACGATCAGAGCAATTAGAAAACGTAGGTTTCTTGACAGAGCAAGGGAGGCAGTTAGGAAGTAAATCGCTCCCAGAACGATCGCTAGATTGGCACCAGAAACCGCAACCAAATGTGTTAGGGATAAGTCCCTCATCTGCTGTTCTAAATCAGACGAGACTAGGCCCCGCTCACCGATAGTAAGACCTGCCACCAGCGCCATCGCATCCTCAGAAACCCCACCTAGGTTTGACAAGAAGAGTTGTCGAATCGTTTCGATTGAAGGAATTTGAGGATAGTTCTGCTTTATTCGAGACGCAGATTCAACAGGAGCAAAGACCCAGAGCAGCAACCAGTAGCCGGCCGCAACGAAAAGTATCAAAGGGTTAGTTGTTCGCGAATTTTGGCAAAGAGCTTTGGTCCAATTCCGCTAACTTCAGTGAGTTCCTCGATGGACTTGAATGAGCCAATCTCTAATCTGTAGTCCACTATGCGTTGACTGAGTGCTGGACCAATTCCAGGCAAAGCGTCAAGATCGGCTGCGGAGGCTTGATTCAGAGAAATCTTGCCGGACGAGCTGGCTGACATAGTCTTCGATAGGACCACCAGCTGTTCACCATCGGACAAAGTGCGGGCCAAATTCACACTGGCAGCTTGGGCATCTGAGGTCATACCGCCAGCTGCTTCGATAGCCTGCTGAGCTTTGGCTCCAACCGGAAGCTCGTAGAGTCCAGGGATTGTCACTTCACCAACTACATGAACATAGATAGTTGACTCAAACCTCAAGGGTTCAAAAACACCGGACTGGTCCGTTGGTGTGGGGGTTGCACTACTAGATAGTGAATAGCCAATTACCCCGACCGCCAACAAGCCCGCCAAAAGTACCTGCCAGCGTTTTGCTAGGGATTGCTGGCGAAACCAATCAAATAACTGTTCCATCTGGGAAGTCTGAATGCTTGATTAAGACCAAAGAAGGAAATAAGTACTTCGGTGGAAAACCTGCTATTTGGTTGCAATGTTGACAAGTTTCGGTGCACGCACAATCACATTTACGGGCTGTTTGCCCTCTAGCAATCTTGTGATAGCAGGAGAAGCTAGAGCCAAGGATCGCAGTTCCGCTTCAGAAATTGACGCTGAGACTTCGAATTTGTCTCGCAGTTTCCCGTCAACCTGGACAATAGCGGTAATCGTTTCTTGAACTAGTAGATCTGCCTCTACGCTGCGGAAAGTTGCCAGAGCAACGCCCGGCTTGTGACCCAAAAGCTCCCACATGTCCTCCGCGGTATATGGAGCAAACAAACTGATTGCTTTGGCTAGTTCTTCCGCCCCTTCTCGAACAGCGGGATCTCCTCCGCCGACTCCTGAGTCAATAGCTTTACGCAGGGCATTGGTTAACTCCATGCACTTGGCAACACCAACGTTGAACTTAAACCCTTCAATGGCTTCCGTAAACGCAGCTAGGAA